>Ga0265780_10000034_pt1 | contig 293621 bp, 273 predicted proteins | sample P1T30metagenome_FD_192432 | JGI IMG/M metagenome (GOLD analysis project Ga0265780, IMG submission 192432) | Plant litter microbial communities from East Loma Ridge, Irvine, California - P1 T30 | ecosystem: Environmental > Terrestrial > Plant litter > Unclassified | place: USA: California...
TTAATAATGATATAAAGAATACAGATAAAAGCTCGTCTCCAGATGATCTTTCATCCTTTATCTTTTACATACACGGGAATAGTTCAACGGTAGAATAGAGGTCTCCAAAACCTTTGATCAGGGTTCGAATCCTTGTTCCCGTGCATTTAAGTAATTCAAACACATGTCAGCAGTAACTGAATATCTAAAAGAATCATACATTGAGCTAACCGAAAAGGTAACCTGGCCAACCTGGCGCGAACTGCAAAGCAGCGCAGTTTTGGTATTGGTAGCTGCCTTAATTATTGCTTTGGTTATTTTTGGTATGGATCAGGTGATCAGCTATGTGTTGCGTCAGTTTTACAGTTCACTTGCTTAATTAGTTAACGAAGAATGAGTGATCAGTTAAAATGGTATGTGGTAAGAGCCGTTAGCGGTAAAGAAAAAAAGGTTAAGCAATATCTGGATGCCGAAGTTAACCGCTTAGGCATATCTCACCTTATACCACAGGTATTAATTCCAACAGAAAAATACTATCAAATGCGCGATGGCAAGAAAATTGCTAAAGAGCGCAACTACTTCCCCGGTTATGTAATGATCGAAGCTCAGCTTGATGGTGAGTTAGAACACGTAATTAAAGGCATCAACAGCGTAATTGGTTTCCTTGGAGATAAAGCCGGTAATGCTATCCCTTTACGCCAAAGCGAAGTTAACCGGATATTAGGTAAAGTTGACGAAATGGCCGCACAAGGCGAAACCGTTAACGTGCCTTATTATGTAGGTGAAAACGTTAAAGTTATGGACGGGCCTTTCAACGGCTTTAGCGGTGTAATAGAAGAAGTTAATGAGGAAAAGAAGAAACTTAAGGTAATGGTAAAGATATTCGGGCGCCGAACGCCGCTTGAATTGAACTACATGCAAGTAGAAAAGGAATAATCAAAAATAATATTAGGAATCAGCCCGGAAAGTTCATATCTTTGCGGGCTGAATTTTTTATAGATACAGCGCTTAAATGTTACTTTGCTTCCAAAACTTACTAACATTAAGTACAATAAATTAAATTAAAGATGGCAAAAGAAGTCGGTGCGTTAGTAAAACTACAAGTTAAGGGTGGCGCTGCAAATCCATCACCTCCAATTGGACCTGCATTAGGTGCAAAAGGTGTGAACATCATGGAATTTTGCAAGCAATTCAATGCACGTACTCAGGACAAACCTGGTAAAGTGTTGCCGGTAGTAATTACTGTTTATGTCGACAAGTCATTTGATTTTATCATTAAAACTCCTCCTGTTGCCATCCAATTATTGGAAGCTGCAGGTTTAAAAGGTGGTTCGGCTGAGCCTAACCGTAAAAAAGTTGCCAACGTAAGCTGGGAACAAGTTGCGGGCATAGCCAAAGATAAAATGCCTGACTTAAACGCGTTCACAGAAGAATCAGCCATGAAAATGGTGGCTGGTACCGCTCGCAGCATGGGTATCACCGTTTCCGGTACAGCACCCTGGAACTAATTAAATTTCGGATAACGAATTTATAATTTCGATATTAAATATTCGAAGTTCGAAATCAACAAAATTAACACACAAATCAGTTTAAGACAGTGGCTAGATTAACAAAAAATCAAAAAGCAGTACTCTCCAAAATTGAGGCTAACAAAACGTACACGTTACAAGACGCGGCTAATTTAGTAAAGGATATTACCACTACTAAGTTTGATGCATCTGTTGATATCGACGTGCGTTTAGGTGTTGACCCGCGTAAAGCCAATCAAATGGTACGTGGTATAGCAACTTTACCTCATGGAACCGGTAAAACTGTACGTGTTTTGGTGCTTTGTACTCCAGATAAGGAGCAAGAAGCTAAAGACGCAGGTGCAGATTACGTAGGTTTGGACGATTACATCGCTAAAATAGAAAGCGGATGGACTGACGTTGACATTATTATCACTATGCCTAGCGTTATGGCTAAGGTAGGTCGTTTGGGTCGTATTTTAGGCCCGCGTAACCTAATGCCTAATCCTAAATCAGGTACTGTAACTCCAGAAGTGGGTAAAGCAGTAACTGAGGTTAAAGCAGGTAAGATCGATTTTAAGGTTGACAAAACAGGTATCATTCACGCTTCAATAGGAAAAGTATCTTTCCCTGCTGATAAAATTTATGAAAATGCTTTGGAAGTATTACAAACCATTTCTAAATTAAAACCATCAGCAGCCAAAGGAACATACTTCAAGAGCATTCACGTCTCTTCAACTATGTCGCAAGGAATCCAGGTTGAAACTAAATCAGTAGCGGGGATCTAATCATGAATAAAGAAGAAAAATACGAATTGGTTGCGGCTCTAACCGAGCAAATTAATGAGTATGGTAATTTTTATATTACTGATACCGCTGATTTAACTGTTGCAAAAGTAAACAATATCCGTCGCAAGTGCTTTGAAAGCGATATCGTGATGCAAGTTGCCAAAAACAGCTTGATCGAGAAAGCTTTAGAAGCTGCAGAAGGTGATTTTTCACCGATGTATGATGTACTGAAAGGTACTTCAACTATCTTGTTCTCTAAATCGGCAAAAGCTCCTGCTAAACTGATTAAGGAATTAAGAAGACAAGGTGACAAACCTGTGCTGAAAGCAGCATACGTTTATTCATCAGCATTTGTTGGAGACAACCAACTCGATGCGTTAATGACGCTTAAATCGAAAGAAGAATTGGTTGGCGAAATCATTGGATTATTGCAATCACCTGCTAAAAATGTACTTTCTGCCCTGCAATCAGGCGGAACTACTATCGCAGGCCTGGTAAAAACATTACAAGAAAGAGAAGGTTAATCGAACGCCTTAGTAAAGTTCGAATAAAACACAAAGTATTTAAAAGCTTAAAATTAAAATAAAATGGCAGATTTAAAATCGTTTGCTGAACAGTTGGTAAACTTAACAGTAAAAGAAGTTAACGAATTAGCTCAGATCTTAAAAGACGAGTATGGTATTGAGCCTGCTGCTGCTGCTGTTGCAGTTGCTGCACCGGCTGCTGGTGGCGATGCTCCTGCTGCTGCGGCAGAACAAACTGCTTTCGATGTAATATTGAAAGAAGCTGGTGGTGCTAAATTAGCAGTAGTTAAATTGGTGAAAGACTTAACTGGTTTAGGCTTGAAAGAAGCTAAAGACTTAGTTGATGGTGCACCAAAAGAAGTTAAAACTGGTGTAACTAAAGAAGAAGCTGAATCTTTAAAGAAAGCTTTAGAAGAAGCCGGAGCAGTAGTTGAAGTTAAGTAATTTAACTCAATAAAGCCCTTCGCAACAAGACTCCGACCTGTATTTGGTCGGGGTCTATTGCTGTTTATAACGTTTTCATTTTTGTTTGAAGTTCAGGAACAACTTTAAATAAACCGGTAAGAGTTTAATTCATATTAAAATTATAAATCCCTTGGCAAACAAAAATAACCAAAGAGTGAACTTTGCAACCAGCAGGCATGTCTTAGACTATCCTGACTTTCTGGATGTACAGTTGAAATCTTTTCAGGAATTTTTCCAGCTGGAAACCACTTCAGACAACCGTCATAAAGAAGGCTTGTATAAAGTATTTGCCGAAAATTTTCCAATTTCCGATTCTCGCAACATTTTCGTGTTAGAGTTTTTGGATTACTTTATTGATCCGCCACGTTACGATATTCAAGAATGTATCGATCGTGGTTTAACTTACAGTGTGCCTTTAAAAGCAAAGCTTCGCCTTTCATGTAATGATGAAGAGCACGAAGACTTTGAAACTATTGTTCAGGATGTGTACTTAGGTACTATCCCTTACATGACGCCTAAAGGTACTTTCGTAATTAACGGTGCCGAGCGTGTAATCGTTTCGCAGTTGCACCGTTCACCAGGTGTGTTTTTTGGCCAGAGCCGTCACACCAACGGTACTAAATTGTACTCTGCCCGTGTTATCCCTTTCAAAGGATCATGGATTGAGTTTGCTACAGACGTAAACAACGTAATGTATGCTTACATTGACCGTAAAAAGAAATTCCCGGTTACCACATTGCTTCGTGCTATAGGTTACGATTCAGATAAAGACATCCTGGAATTATTTGAACTGGCCGACGAAGTAAAGGTAAGCAAATCGGGCCTCAAGAAATTTGTTGGCCGTAAGCTTGCTGCAAGAGTGCTTAAAAAATGGGTTGAAGACTTTGTGGACGAGGATACCGGTGAAGTGGTATCTATCGACCGTAATGAGATCATCCTTGAGCGCGAAACGGTACTGGATGATGATAACATTGATCAAATCATTGATGCTGGTGTTAAGACCGTTATCCTGAACAAGGAAGACGCATCTACCAGCGGTGATTATACCATTATATACAATACCTTACAAAAAGATACTTCAAACTCTGAGAAAGAAGCGGTGGAGCACATCTATCGCCAGTTACGTAACGCTGAACCACCTGATGAGGAAACTGCTCGTGGTATCATCGATCGTTTGTTCTTCTCGGATAAAAGATATGATTTGGGCGATGTGGGCCGTTACCGCATCAACCGTAAACTGAAGCTCGATACATCAGACGAGATCAAAGTTTTAACCAAGCAAGACATCATTGCCATCGTTAAATACCTGATTAAGCTGATCAACTCTAAAGCTGAAGTGGATGATATTGATCACTTGTCTAACCGTCGTGTACGTACGGTAGGTGAGCAGTTGTATGCACAATTTGGTGTTGGTTTGGCTCGTATGGCCCGTACCATCCGTGAGCGTATGAACATCAGGGATAACGAGGTGTTTACACCAACCGACCTGATCAACGCGCGTACTTTGTCATCAGTTATTAATTCGTTCTTTGGTACCAACCAGTTATCTCAGTTCATGGATCAAACCAATCCATTAGCTGAAATCACGCACAAACGCCGTCTTTCGGCGCTTGGCCCCGGTGGTTTATCTCGTGAGCGTGCCGGTTTTGAGGTGCGTGACGTGCATTATACCCACTACGGTCGCTTGTGTACCATTGAAACACCAGAAGGACCGAACATTGGTTTGATCTCTTCACTTTGTGTTCACGCCAAGATCAATAGCTTAGGCTTTATTGAAACTCCGTACAAACGTGTGGATAACGGTACCGTGGTAATGGACGAGCCGGTTATTTACTTATCGGCAGAAGATGAAGATGGTAAAACCATTGGTCAGGCTAACGCCGTGTATGACGATAAAGGTGTGTTTGCTACTCCACGTGTAAAAGCTCGTTTTGAGGGTGACTTCCCGATTATTGAGCCGGAGCGTTTGGATTATATGGACATTGCACCTAACCAGATCACCTCGATTGCAGCTTCATTGATTCCTTTCTTGGAGCATGATGATGCTAACCGTGCGTTGATGGGTTCGAACATGCAACGCCAGGCCGTGCCACTTTTACGCCCTGAGGCGCCAATTGTAGGTACTGGTTTGGAAGGTCGTGTAGCAAAAGACAGCCGTACCTTGGTTAACGCCGAAGGTAATGGTGTAGTTGAGTATGTTGACGCCAACGAAATTAAGATCAGATATGACCGTACAGAAGATGACCGTTTAGTATCATTTGATGACGATACCAAATCTTACCGCCTGATCAAGTTCCAGAAAACTAACCAGAGCACTACCATGAACTTGAAGCCTATTGTAATAAAAGGCCAAAGAGTTGAAAAAGGTGAAGTGCTTTGTGAAGGTTATGCAACGCAGAATGGTGAGCTGGCTTTAGGTCGTAACATGAAGGTTGCGTTCATGCCTTGGCAAGGATACAACTTTGAGGATGCGATCGTTATTTCTGAGCGTGTGGTATCACAGGATATCTTTACCTCTTTACACGTTGAAGAATTCGAACTTGAAGTTCGTGATACTAAACGCGGTGAGGAAGAGTTAACACCGGATATTCCTAACGTATCGGAAGAAGCCACTAAAGACCTGGACGAAGACGGTATTATCCGTGTTGGTGCCGAGGTTAAAGAAGGCGACATCCTGATTGGTAAGATTACCCCTAAAGGTGAATCGGATCCTTCACCGGAAGAGAAACTATTACGTGCCATATTTGGTGACAAAGCTGGTGACGTTAAAGATGCTTCCTTGAAAACTCCACCATCAATTGCCGGTGTGGTTATCGATACCAAGTTGTTCTCACGTGCTAAAAAGACCACTAAGGCCGAAGAAAAAGCACAGTTAGAAAAACTGGAAAACAAGCATGACAAGGCTGTTAAAGACCTGAAGACTCGTTTGGTTGATAAGTTATTCGAAATTGTGAACGGTAAAACATCACAAGGTGTACATAACGTTTACAAGGAACTGCTGGTAGCTAAAGGTGTCAAGTTCACCCAAAAAATATTGGCTGAGTTACCTTACGAAAACATCAACCCAACCAAGTGGACAACTGACGATGATAAAAACGATCAGATTAAGTTGTTGCTGCATAACTATAACATCAAGATCAACGAGGAACTTGGCGCTTACCGTCGCGATAAATTTGCGATCAGCGTAGGTGATGAGCTTCCATCGGGTATTGTTCAGATGGCTAAAGTTTACATCGCTAAAAAGCGTAAGCTTAAAGTGGGTGATAAAATGGCCGGTCGTCACGGTAATAAAGGTATTGTTGCACGTATTGTACGTGATGAAGACATGCCTTTCCTTGAAGACGGAACACCGGTTGATATTGTGTTAAACCCGCTGGGCGTACCTTCGCGTATGAACTTAGGACAGATTTACGAAACTGTTTTAGGTTGGGCAGGTAAAGAATTGGGTGTAAAATTCGCTACTCCTATTTTTGACGGGGCAACCTATTCTGAGGTAGAAGGATGGATTGAAAAAGCTAAGTTACCGCCAACCGGACGTACTTACCTGTACAACGGCTTAACCGGCGACCGTTTTGACCAGCCAACTACTGTAGGTATTATCTACATGCTTAAACTGGGTCACATGGTTGACGATAAGATGCACGCACGTTCAATTGGACCATACTCGTTAATTACACAACAACCATTGGGTGGTAAAGCCCAGTTTGGTGGTCAGCGTTTTGGTGAGATGGAGGTTTGGGCACTGGAGGCATTTGGTGCAGCTAACATATTACAAGAGATCCTTACTGTGAAATCTGATGATGTGATAGGCCGTGCCAAAACTTACGAAGCCATTGTTAAAGGTGAAAACTTACCTACACCATCTGTACCGGAATCATTCAACGTATTGGTTCACGAGTTAAGAGGTTTAGGTTTGGATATCACATTAGAATAATATTTTGATTAGTGAGGGATTGGATGCATCAGTGTCCAATCCTTTGTTAACTTTTACGTGCAAGAAGAGGAATCGTATTTAACGGCTGCTCTCCACTAAATCATTTAAAAAACAAATATGTCTTATAAAAAAGATAATAAAATAAAAAGTAATTTCACTACCATCACTATCAGTTTAGCCTCTCCGGAGTCTATTTTGGAGCGTTCAAGTGGCGAAGTTTTAAAACCTGAAACCATTAACTACCGTACTTACAAACCTGAGCGTGATGGTTTGTTTTGCGAGCGTATTTTTGGTCCGGTAAAAGATTACGAATGCCATTGCGGTAAATACAAACGTATCCGTTATAAGGGTATAGTATGTGACCGTTGCGGTGTTGAAGTAACCGAAAAGAAAGTACGTCGTGAGCGTATGGGACACATCAACCTGGTGGTTCCTGTTGCGCACATCTGGTATTTCCGTTCGTTGCCAAATAAAATTGGTTACTTATTGGGCTTACCTACCAAAAAATTAGATTTAATTATTTACTACGAGCGTTACGTAGTTATACAACCAGGTATCAAAGAATCTGACGGTATTTCCAAGATGGATTTCCTGACAGAAGAAGAATACTTGGATGTATTAGATACCCTTCCTAAAGAAAACCAGTACCTGGACGACAAAGATCCTCAGAAATTTGTAGCCAAAATGGGTGCCGAGGCTTTGGAGGAATTATTAAAACGTATTGATTTAGATCAGTTATCATATGATCTGCGTCACCAGGCTGCTAACGAAACCTCTCAGCAACGTAAAAATGAAGCTTTAAAACGCCTCCAGGTGGTTGAAGCTTTCCGCGATGCTAAGAACCGTATAGATAACAACCCGGAATGGATGATCGTTAAGATTGTTCCGGTTATACCTCCTGAATTGCGTCCGTTAGTACCACTGGAAGGTGGTCGTTTCGCTACTTCCGATTTAAATGACCTTTACCGTCGTGTAATTATCCGTAACAACCGTTTAAAACGTTTGATCGAGATCAAAGCACCGGAAGTGATTTTACGTAACGAAAAACGTATGTTACAGGAAGCGGTAGATTCGTTATTTGATAACTCACGTAAAGTTAATGCGGTAAAAACTGAAGGTAACCGTGCCCTGAAATCTCTTTCGGATATTCTGAAAGGTAAACAAGGTCGTTTCCGTCAAAACTTATTAGGTAAACGTGTAGATTATTCAGCACGTTCGGTAATTGTTGTAGGTCCAAACCTTAAATTACACGAGTGCGGTTTACCTAAAGATATGGCTGCCGAGCTGTTTAAACCATTTATCATTCGCAAGATGATTGAGCGTGGTGTGGTTAAAACAGTAAAATCTGCCAAAAAGATTGTTGACCGTAAAGACCCATTAGTTTGGGATATTTTGGAAAACGTATTGAAAGGTCACCCTGTGTTATTAAACCGTGCGCCTACGTTGCACAGGTTGGGTATCCAGGCTTTCCAGCCAAAATTAGTTGAAGGTAAAGCTATCCAGTTACACCCTTTGACCTGTACGGCTTTTAACGCGGATTTTGACGGTGACCAGATGGCTGTGCACGTACCTCTTGGTAATGCAGCAATTTTGGAAGCCCAGATCCTGATGTTAGCTTCACACAACATTTTGAACCCTGCCAACGGTACGCCAATTACTGTACCATCGCAGGATATGGTTTTGGGTCTTTATTATATTACTAAAGGCCGTAAAACTGACGAAGAGCGTGTTGTTAAAGGACAAGGTTTATCTTTCTATTCGGCCGAAGAGGTTATTATCGCTTACAACGAAAAGAAAATTGACCTGCACGCCTTTATTAAAGTAAAAGCAAATGTTAAAGAACGCGAAGGCGTTATCGTAAATAAACTGATTGACACTACTGTTGGTCGTGTGTTGTTTAACCAGCATGTGCCTGAAGAAGTAGGTTATATCAACGAATTATTAACCAAGAAATCACTGCGTGATATTATTGGTGAAGTAGTTAAAAACACTGGTATGGCTCGCGCAGCCCAATTCCTTGATGACATTAAGGAGTTAGGTTTCCGTATGGCTTTCCAGGGTGGTTTATCGTTCAACTTGCAGGATGTTAATATTCCTGAACAAAAAGTTGATTTGATAGCACAGGCTTCTCGCGAAGTTGAGGAAGTAATGAATAACTATAACATGGGTTTCATTACCAACAACGAGCGTTACAATCAAATTATCGATATCTGGACCCGTATAAACAATCGTTTAACCTCGAATGTAATGGAGATCCTTTCTACCGATAACCAGGGCTTCAACTCAGTTTATATGATGTTGGATTCCGGAGCACGTGGTTCTAAAGAGCAGATTCGTCAGCTTGCAGGTATGCGTGGTTTGATGGCCAAGCCTCAAAAATCAGGTTCAGGTGGCGAAATCATTGAAAACCCTATCTTATCGAACTTTAAAGAAGGTCTGTCGGTATTAGAGTACTTTATCTCTACCCACGGTGCCCGTAAAGGTTTGGCGGATACGGCATTGAAAACGGCTGATGCGGGTTACTTAACCCGTCGTTTACATGACGTTGCCCAGGATATGATTGTTGGTGAAACAGATTGCGGAACTTTAAGAGGAATTTACACCACCGCGTTGAAAGACAACGAGGATGTTGTAGAGCCATTATATGATCGTATTTTAGGCCGTACCTCATTGCATGATGTATTTGACCCGTTAACCAGTGAACTATTGGTGAACGCCGGACATGACATTACTGAGGATATTGCTAAGAACATTGAAAATTCACCACTGGAAGGTATCGAAATTCGTTCGGTATTAACCTGCGAAAGCAAACGTGGTGTTTGTGCACTATGCTACGGACGTAACTTAGCCAGCGGTAAACGCGTGCAAAGAGGTGAGGCCGTGGGTGTAATTGCAGCACAGTCAATTGGTGAGCCGGGTACACAGTTAACCCTGCGTACGTTCCACGTGGGTGGTACCGCATCTAACATTGCGGCCGAGTCACAAATTAATGCCCGTTACGATGGTATCATCGAGTTTGAAAACGTACGTACCGTACCTTTCGAAACCGCTGAAGATGGTCAGGTTGAGGTTGTATTAGGCCGTTCTGGTGAATTCCGCATTGTGGAAGAAGGCAGCAACAAGGTTATTGTAACCAATAACATCCCTTACGGTTCTTACCTGTACATAAAAGATGGCAGCAAGATCACTAAAGGCGACCGTATCTGTTCATGGGATCCGTACAATGCGGTAATTATTTCTGAGTTTGCAGGTTCTGCCAAGTTTGATGCCGTATTGGAAGGTATTACCTTCCGTGAGGAATCGGATGAGCAAACCGGTCACCGTGAGAAAGTAATTATTGATACCCGTGATAAAACCAAGAACCCGGTTATTCAGATAGCTGAAAAAGGTGGCGACATCATTAAAGGTTATAACATACCGGTAGGTGCTCACATTGCTATTGAAGAAGGCGAGAAAATACAAACCGGACAGGTAATTGCTAAAATTCCTCGTTCGGCTGGTAAAACCCGCGATATTACGGGTGGTTTACCACGTGTAACTGAATTGTTTGAGGCACGTAACCCATCTAACCCGGCCGTTGTAACCGAGATTGATGGTGTGGTAACCTTAGGCGGTGTAAAACGTGGTAACCGTGAGATCACTATCGAATCGAGAGATGGTCAGGTTAAAAAGTACCTGGTGCCATTGTCTAAACACATCCTGGTACAGGATAACGACTTTGTTAAAGCCGGTATGCCATTGTCTGACGGTTCAATATCGCCAGCCGATATCTTATCGATCAAAGGCCCAGCAGCTGTACAGGAATACTTAGTAAATGGTATACAAGAGGTTTACCGTTTACAAGGTGTGAAGATCAACGATAAGCACTTCGAGGTAATTGTTCACCAGATGATGCAGAAAGTATCGATCGAAGATCCGGGTGATACTCGTTTTTTAGAGAAAGAAGCTGTTGACAGCTGGGATTTCATGATCGAGAACGATGATATCTTTGATAAAAAAGTGGTTATTGAGCCGGGTGACAGTGCTACACTTAAACCAGGTCAGATCGTATCGTTGCGTCGTTTAAGAGATGAGAACTCTATCTTAAAACGTAAGGATGCCCGTTTGGTTGAGGTTAGAGATGCAATTGCTGCAACATCGAGCCCAATACTGCAAGGTATTACCCGTGCATCATTAGGTACCAAGTCGTTTATCTCAGCTGCATCGTTCCAGGAAACTACCAAGGTACTGAACGAAGCTGCAATTGCTGGTAAACGCGACTTAATGTTAGGTTTGAAAGAGAACGTTATTGTGGGTCACTTAATACCTTCAGGAACTGGTTTACGCGCTTATGATAATATCCGCGTTGGTTCTCAGGAAGAATTTGACCGCTTAATGGCTTCAAAAACTGAAGAAGTAGAAGCATAATTATTCTTAACTAATTATTATTCAAGGCTATCCTGTTTACAGGATAGCCTTTTTTGCTTTTGTAAATTTTAGTGTATTGGGAAACATTGCTTTGTATTAAATAAATTACAAAATATAACAAGTATTCGTTAGCTTTTGTAATTTAGTAGCATGGAAGAACCCAACGACAACCAATTAAATATAGAACTTACCGAGGAGATTGCTGAAGGGATTTATACCAACCTGGCGGTTATTACTCACTCCAACGCGGAGTTTGTAATAGACTTCATTAGGGTGATGCCGGGTGTGCCTAAAGCTAAAGTTAAATCAAGGCTAATTCTTACTCCAGAGCATGCCAAACGTTTATTATCTGCTTTAGAAGATAATGTTGAAAAGTTTGAAGCAGTAAACGGGCGTATAAAAGTACAACCCGAAAACGCCGGATTTCCTCTAAATTTTGGTGGCACTATGGGTCAGGCTTAATCAACATTTATTAATAATTTAATAGATATTGATTATATTTAAAAATTCGTTAATTTTATGCTCAAATAAATTCAATTCGTAAATTTATTTGTCAGTAAATAGTTTGCTTACAAAGCATAGGAGTACATTTGTATGGTGATACCAAACACATGTAGCCTGAGTGCTTAAGCGTTAGTTGTCACATAAAAGATCCTGGGCCTACATATTTCTTCTTCTACATGAAAAAAAAAGATTTCCATATTTTTATACTTCTGTTAAGCTGCCTTTATCTCTTTTCGTCGTGCAGGAGTGCCAAACAATTAACGTTATTCCAAAAAGTATCGGCCAGCGACCCGGATACCATCTCCGTTCCGGAATCCAAATACACTATCATACAGTCGGGGGATATACTGTCTATCACAGTTAATTCATTAAGCGCTCCAGCAAGCACATTTTTTAACCCTTATGTGCGTAGTACGGCTACTTCTACAGGGGTAACCACATTAGCGGCACAGGAAGCTCCCGGTTACCTTGTGGATGAAAATGGAAATATAGAGTTACCTTTAATTGGGGATTTGAAGCTCGCCGGTTTATCTACTTTAGGTGCAAAAGCTTTAATTAAAGATAGCCTTACCAAATATCTCAAAGAGCCTACGGTAACATTAAGAGTAGTTAACTACAGAATTACGTTATTAGGCGAGGTTGCAAAGCCTTCTGTATATACCGTACCGAATGAACGTGTAACCCTCCCTGAACTTATAAGTTTGGGCGGTGATTTTACAACATTTGGAAGACGTGATAATGTGTTGATCATCCGGGATAATAACGGAAAAAAGGAATTTGGTCACGTTAATATGAATACCCGTGACATTTACAAGTCGCCATATTATTATTTGCGTTCAAATGATTTGGTATATGTTGAGCCAGCTAAAAGTAAAGGCATACAAAACAGTACTTTCTTTAGGATATTTCCAATTGTGGCAAGCGTAATTACGTTGGCTATAGCTTTGTTTACCAGGTTATTATAATGGCATAGGCCAAAACTTACTCTCAATAATGAATACTGACGACGAATTATACGACTCATCTATACAGGAAGGCGCTACCGACAGTGAGGGCAATATTGGTGAGGTGATTTATGGTTATTTAAAGCACTGGAAATGGTTCTTGCTTTCATTAATTGTGTTTTTAATTGCAGGATACTTCTATGTAAAATCGCAAGTGCCTCAATACCGCATTCAAACACAAATTTTAATTAAGGATACCCAACAATCTACCGATAAAATTATATTGGATGAATTGGGCGTTACCCCACCTAATATTGTTATCGAAAACGAGATCCTCATCATGAGGTCGAACACTTTGGTAGAAAAAGTTGTAAAGGACTTGGATTTACAAACCTCTTACTACAGCAAAGGGCGATTAACTAAACGCATACTATACAAAACAGAACCCGCCAGTATAGATCTGCTTGTACCTTCTTCTAAAACGTATACTAAAGATTGGCCGGTTCAAATTGTGGATGGGCAGGGTGCAATGTTTGATGGTAAAAAAGTTCCATTTAATAAACCTACCAGTACAGCTGCCGGAGTAATTGTAATTAAACCTACCGAAATCAATGGCAAGGAGCCTTATTTTGTTACTTTCAGCACGGTTACAAGTGTAGCGCAGCAGTATATCAACAAAATGGTTATTGCGCCTACCAGTAAGCAAAGTAACACGCTGCTAATTACTATTGAAGATGCAGTGCCTTCAAGGGGCGAAAATTTTTTGAACAGGGTTGTTGAGGAATATACATCGGAGGCAATAAGTGATAAAAATAAGAATATAGCCAGCACTATAACCTTTATTGACGAGCGCTTAAGAGTTCTTCAGGGCGAGCTTGGAGTAGAAGAAAAAAATGTTGAGCAATTTAAATCGAAAAATAACATTACAGACCTCGGCACCGAAGCTTCTACTATTTTCACCAATGTTGGCGATAATGATTCAAAACTAACCGAAATAGATCTGCAGCTTACCATGTTAAAGCAGGTACAGGGTTACTTATCTACACCTGATAACTTGAGCGTTGTGCAACCTTCCTTGTTGGGGTTAACTGATAATACCGTAACTTCTATGGTGAATCAGTTAGGGGAACTAAAGCTTCAAAAACAGAGCTTACTAAGAACAGTACCCGAAACTAACCCTATAGTTGCCTCCATTAACGATCAAATTATTTCCTTAAAGGCATCGCTGAGAGAGGCTACAAAAACCCTGCGCAGTAGCTTGCTACTGAACCGCAGAGAAGTAGAAAAGGTTAATAACAGGTTTCAATCCCAGTTAAAGCAAGTGCCGGTAAAAGAGCGTCAGTTAATGGACGTAATGCGGAATAAAACGATTAAGGATAACTTATTTAACTTCCTGTTGCAAAAGCGCGAAGAAACTGGTTTGTCTTTGGCTTCGAATACAGCCGACAGCAGGGTTATTAACCCGGCCCGAAGTTCTGGTGCTCCAATAAAACCAGTAATTTCTACGCTCTATTTAATATTTATTTCCATAGGATTAGCACTACCTGTTGCGGTCATTTTTATCAGGGATATGCTCAATAATAATATCCGCCGTAAATCAGATATCAGCAAGAACACAAGGGTTCCTATCATTTCCCAAATTTCTGAGTCTGAAGATGGTGGCGCATTGACCATTATTACAAAACCCCGCTCTTTGGTAGCTGAGGAAATAAGGGCGCTGCGTACTAATCTCGATTTCTTAATCCCCGGAAACGGCTGTAAGGTTATCTTATTTACCTCTACGGTAAGTGGGGAAGGTAAGTCGTTTATATCGCTCAACCTGGGTGCCAGTTTAGCCAGTACCGGTAAAAAGGTAATAATATTAGAACTCGATTTAAGAAAGCCAAAGTTGCTTTCTACTATTGGATTGGAAAAAAAAATTGGATTATCTGATTACCTAATTGGCAAGGTTGCTTATAAAGACATTATTCGCGCTGTGCCGCAACAAGAAAATTTTTACATGATTGAGAGTGGTACCATTCCACCAAATCCTGCTGAAATTTTAATGAACTCACACTTACCCGAGTTAATTACCGCTTTAAAGGCTGAGTACGATTACGTATTAGTTGATGCGCCGCCAATTGGCTTAGTAACAGATGCTCAAATATTGGGTAAGTATGCCGATGTAACGTTCTTTTTGATGAGACATAATTTCAGCCGGAAAGATCACATTCATTTGCTTAATGAACTTTACACAAAAAAAATCTTTAAAAATTTGAATATTATATTTAATTCAATTGATACCTCGAGCCTTGCTTATGGCTATAGGTACGATTACAGTTATTATGGCGAAAGTGAACCTAAGAGTAAATCGTGGTTAAGTTCGATTACAAATAAGTTCACCAAAAAATAAAACCCATTTTTTAAAGCACATTTTCCTAATCCTTTAGTAAGCCCTATGTTGTCAAAAGATCAAATTAAGCACATTTCAAGAAATGTACAGCAAAGATTGTTTCCCATTCCGGTTGGTGTAATTGGAGGCTATCATGGCGGTAATCTTGGCGATATGGCACTGGGCAAATCTGTAACGGATAGGTTAACCGCTAATCACATCCGTTCGGGCTTGCAAACTATTTATAATTTAGAAAAATGGCCTTCAGCAAAAAAGGCTATAGTAGGGGGTGGGGCTGTAGGCTATGCAGATTCGTTAAGCCGCGTAGCAAAACGTTACAAAAATAATTATAACGATGTAGCTATACTGGGTGTTGATTTCAATGAGAAAACATATCCTCAGGATTGTATTGACTTAATAAAAAATGCAGCCTTTGTAAGCGGAAGAAGTAAAGCCCAGGCAGATAGATTAAAGGAGATAACTGGGAGAGAAGTAATATATAATCATCCTGATATCGCATTTTCTTTGATGAACGATTTTTGTGCTAAGCAACGTAAAGCTGGGCACGCCGGCAAAAAGAAAATGCTGGTTAACGTAATACCATTGTATGCTGCTTTAAAAGACGGTGTGATAATTCCTGCTGAAAAGGGCAGGGCCGAAAAGCCGGAACTTTACAACAATTTTGATGTCATGCATCAATCATACAAGAAAGTTTTGCATGATTTGGTAAATGAAGCATTACAATCGGGCTATACAGTTGAAACCATTGCGTTTACCCCTATAGACAGGGAATATGCCATGTACATATTTGAAGGGTTGCCTGTTAATCATTTACCTTACCAATCTGATGTGGTAAACATGATGACCCACATGGCCACGGCTGATTGGGTTGTAGCTACCAGGTTCCATGCCACCATTTTCGCTTTAAAATTAGGAGTTAAACTATCGCCTATAGCATACGCCAGCAAAAACGAGCGTATGTTTGAGGAGTTGGGCGTTGATAGATCTGCCCTGCTTTCTGTAAATGATTTGGCTAATGGAATAACAACGAATTTAAAGCCCATTGAGTTAAGTGATGACCGGATAGCCAGGTGGGAAAATGAAACGGTACAATCCATAGATCAATGTATTAGCGATTTGTACAAAAATTAGCAGAAATATAATAAGTGAAATTTTTATAATAATTGAGATTAAACGCATCACCTATTTAATGATCAGCAAAAATTTATAATGGCATCAATTGTTTGTACTCTTTTTGAAGGGCATTATCATTATGGTGTTGCTGCTATAACTAACTCTTTATACAAACAAGGTTACAGGGGGCATATTTATGCTGGTTACAGGGGCAGTTTACCAACCTGGGCCTCAAAAGCTCAGGATTCCGGTTTTACTGAATGGCCGGGAAGTGCAACGTTTTATGTTGCAGAAGGACTGCTACTGCACTTTGTTCCTGTTACTGATACTGATTACCATCTCACCAATTATAAGCCCGATTTTATGCTGAAGCTATGGCAACATTTTGGTGCCGAAGCAAACGGTATTGTATACTTTGATCCTGATATTGTAGTGAAAGCTAAGTGGGCTTTTTTTGAAGACTGGATTAAAAGCGGTGTTGCGTTAAGTGAGGATGTTAACTCACCATTACCCAAATATCATCCACGTAGGGTGGCATGGCGTAATTACTTTAATAAGTATCAAATAAGTTTAAATTTTAAAGAAGCCGTTTATGCTAACGGTGGTTTTGTAGGTGTAACTGAAGAAAATCTATCGTTCCTGGAAACTTGGAAACAAGTACAGGAAGCCATGGCTTTTCATTTAGGTGGCTTGAGCAAGTCTCAATTTAACAATAAAGCTGTTTTTACGCAGCAGTTAGAGCAAGGTATAACACCTTTTTCTAAAACAGATCAGGATGCGCTTAACGCCACGGTTGAAGCCTGGGATGGTAATGCAAGTTTTATTGGGCAGGAAAGTATGGCCTTTAAACCAGGGCCTCACCAAATGACGCATGCTTTAGGATCGCCTAAACCGTGGAAATCAACCCCGTTTAAGAGCATGCTCAAGGGTAAGTCGCCCCGGTTAACTGATTATGATTATTGGAACAACGCTAACTATCCTATTATATCACAATCAGCATCTGTAGTTAAATGGCGCAAAATAAGCATGGCATTTGCTAAAGCTGTAGGACGGATTTATAGCGTAAATAGCTAACCATTGCATTGCATATTCATTACAATTGCTGTTTGTAGTCATTGTTCAGATAAAAGCACTAATTAAGTATGACCCCATTAGTTTCAATTATTGTACCGATATATAATAGTGAAAGGTATATAGCCGACACCGTTCAATCTTGTATTGATCAAGTGCATACCAACATTGAAATTATTTTGGTGAACGATGGCAGTACAGATAAAACGGAAGAGATCATCCAAAATTTTAAGGATGACAGGATCAAATACTTTAGAACTGAAAACAAAGGAGGCTGCGAAGCACGTAACTACGGCATAACCCAGGCCAAAGGTAAGTTATTGCAGTTCTTGGATCATGATGATGTGTTAGGGCCTGATAAAATATCATCTCAAATATCGTACTATGAAAAACATGGAGACGATTATATCTATAGCTGCAAGATGGGATCGATATCTGGAGATAACAGAACTATTGACCAGGGCTTTGATTTATACAACCGCGATTTTGAGCCCCTGCAATACTTTGAAACTGTTTTTGATCAGTTTGGAAAGTATATAACTACAGGCGCATGGCTGGTACCTTATAAAATTATTAAGTCTACACATGGTTGGGACGGTAAGGCTGGCTTGAACGATGATGGTGAGTACTTTATGCGGATCATATTAGCCAGCAAGGGCATAATTTTTAGTAACACAGGAGTCTTCTATTTTAGAAGGGACGTTGTTGGGAGTTTAAGCAAGCAATTTGGGTCGAAAGAAGTATACATCAAATGGTTTTATTCCTACAAATCGTATGTTAAAAACTTTATGAAAGCCTTTGCTCCTGATAAGGCAAAGGAATTAAGCCGTAAAGCATTAAGCCGTTATTATTGCGCTTCATACCCCAACTACCCCGATTTGTTAGCCGAATGCAAACAAGAGCTAAATAAGCTTGGATTTAAAACTCCGGTTGCGCATGGGGGTAAATATTTTAATATGCTTTCAGCAATTATTGGGGTAGAAAACACGCTTAAACTTTACACTTTAAAGCGCAACCTTTTAAAAGGTTAAGATACTATACAGTCAAATTAAAATATATAAGTTAACAGCTCAATGAAAGTTGCCATCATCTGCGGATCTTTACAGCCCGGACACGACGGTGTAGGAGATTACACGCGGAAGCTGGCAGGTGAACTGATTCGGTTGGGCAATGAGGTAACTGCTGTAGCCCTCAATGATAGGCACTTAAAAGCCATTACTAACGAATTGCAGCATGCTGATGGAGTTACTGTACCGGTGTTACGTATTCCGGCCGCTGTAACAGAGCAAGAACGATATGCGTGCTTAGAAAAGCAGATGATTGCTTCCAAACCAGAGTGGATAAGCTTACAGTTTGTGCCGTATTCCTTTCACATGAAAGGGATCCCGTTTAAATTGTTCAGCAAGCTTGCGGCCCTCAAAATAAAGGCAAAATGGCATGTGTTGTTCCATGAGGTTTGGCTCGATAAAACAGAGCGCTTTAGCCAGAACATAGTTAAGCTGCTGCAAAAAACAGCTATTTATACCGGCCTTAAAACTTTAAAGCCCAATGTGGTGAATACCACTATTGCGTATAACCAAAAACGCTTAAAAGCTATTGGCGTACCGTCAACCGTATTAGGATTGTTTGGTAATATTGGTCCGGGCGTTGGTGTAATTGCAGTGCCAGATTGCATTTTAAATGGCGCTGCAAATATATTATACTTTGGTGGCCCGCCACGCAGCGAATACTTGAACCAGGTTATTACCGGTTTAGTTACGTTTTGCCAAAGTGCAGATAGGGCAGTGAACGTGATACTGGTAAGCGGTAATTCGCCGGCAAAGGATGTGTTTAAAAATATACTGATCGAAAAGCTTTCACCTTATGGTGGCCAGGTTAATGATATGGGGTTTGTAGAAACTCCTGAATTAAGCAGCTTACTCAGTAATTGCTCGGTGGGCGTTGTAAGATCTGAGCCATACTTTTTAGGAAAGAGCGGATCGGCGGTTGCCATGCTGGAACATGGATTACCTATTTGGTTACCCAAGTGGACAGACCAGTCACCGGTTGATTATGAATTTAGAAAACACCTGATACACGCCCGCTTAAACGAAGCTGGCGAACAGGCGCACGAAACATATAGTGGCTTGCTGCCATCTATAGCTCAACAGTTTATAACACAATTAATAAATAATTAGCGGCATGCAGCAACCTGTTTATACCTTATTATGCAAACGCGATATACCCATGGCCCAGGCTACGTTTCCGGGTATATTGAAGGCACTACAGCCTCAGCAGCAGCTTCATATATTTGATGATGGCACTTTCACCCCCGATGATGTAGCATTGCTGAGTGAATTATCCGCCAATATTGAAGTTGTGACCCTGGCACAGCGTAATGAGGAGGTTTTGGGTAAACTGGCTAATCACAAAAACTGCCTTAAATACAGGGAAGAGTTTCCGCTGGCGTTTAAAATGCTGGATATACCGCTACTGGCCGCTAAAGATGCTACCCGTATCACCTTTACCGATTCGGACATCATATACCTAAAAGATTGCGAAGCTTACTTTAACAGGGATGTAAATACTTATTTACGCACCGACGCCATCAAGCTATCAGTTAAGTTAAGTCAGGGATTGTTAAAGTATAATTGGAAAATGCCGCTTCGGTTTAATTCCGGCTATTTTTCTTTCGATTTGAAAGATTACGATCTGGATTTTGTGGACCACTACCTTGGTTTACCCGATGTACGCCACATGCCCTGGTTAAGTGAGCAAACCTGCTGGTCGTTACTGTTTGGCAGGGCAGGCAAAAGCTATTCGCCCAAAGAGAACGAGTTTGCTTGCAGGGAGAATTTTACCGGCCCGCAGCCTGATACCTTAGCCATACACTTAATAGGTAAGCTAAAGAGTAAAGTAAACGAATGGTCGGTACCGTTAGAGGCTAATAAGACTGCGCCTGTAAAGCCAGGCTTTGAAGTATCGAGAAACATAAATATGATAGATTGGGTGCAGAAATCGGCCCGTAGATTTTCACCTTTTAAATAATGAGGATTCTTTTTATAACCCATAAGTTTTACCCGGATATTGGTGGTATAGAAGTTAATTCTGAGGTTTTAGCGCTTGGCTTTCACAAAGCCGGGCACGAAGTTAGGATGATTACCTGGACGGCCAGTAGCGGCGACAGGAGTTTTCCTTTTACGGTAATCAGGCAACCAAAAACTGCCGTATTGCTCAACGAGCACCGTAATGCCGATATCGTATTTGAAAACAATCCAACTTTGCGTTTATCATGGCCTGCTATATTTTTTAACAAACCTATAGTTGTTGCCTTGCGTACCTGGGTAAACCGCAACCAAGGCAGCATGGCTTGGCAGGATAAAATGAAGATGTACTGGCTCAAACGCTCATCGGCTGTAATTGCTATAAGCGAAGCTGTTAGGGAGCGTTGCTGGCCACAGGCTACCGTAATTGGTAACCCGTACCGAGAAAACTTATTCAGGATATTAAATAATGAGCCGCGTGAGCGCGATTTTGTATTTATGGGACGCCTGGTGCCCGATAAAGGAGCCGATATTGCGCTTAAAGCTTTACAGCAGTTAATAAGCAATGGAGGTCAACTTTTTAATCTTACTATTATAGGAAACGGTCCCGAAGAAGGCAATTTGAAAACCCTTGTGGAAACGTTGAAGCTGCAAGATCAGGTAACATTTACAGGATCGCTTAGGGGTGAAGAATTGGTACAATGCCTCAATCAGCATAAATATTTGTTGGTACCATCTACCTGGGAAGAGCCCTTTGGTAACGTAGCTTTGGAAGGAATGGCTTGCGGATGCCTGCCTATAGTATCGGAGGGCGGAGGTCTTCCGGACGCAGTAGGTAATGCAGGGCTAATTGTGCAGCGTGGAAGTGTCGAGGCTTTAGTTCAAGGTATTCAAAAGTTATTGACTGATAAAGATTTCGAGCAGCAGCTCAGGAATGCCGCACGTGCACATTTGGCTAACCATCATCCTGATGTAGTATCAAATAGATACCTGGAAGTAGTATTAAAAGCAGCTAAGGGCTTAAAATAAGTATGAAAGTAGTTATATCACAACTTACCGGTAATGCTAATGTAAAGGCGGCAGCCTATGGGTTTGCCCGGGCCAATTTGCTTGCGCAGTACTATGTATCACTGGCCGTATACCCTGGTAACCTGCTGGACAGGATCAGCCGTTTTGGTCCGTTATCAGAAATAGGACGTCGTAAACACGACGCTATTTTAGAGCCATACACTAAAATGTGGCCATGGGTAGAACTGGGCCGTATGATAGCTACCAAATCGGGTATATCATCATTAACGGTTCCACCAACAGCCCCTTTTTATATCAATACCATCGTAAAGAAGTTTGATCTGTATGTGGCCTCTCAGCTTAAAAATGCTGTAAAACACGGCGCTACGGCAGTTTACGGTTATGAAGATACCGTGTTGTCTACTTTTTTAGAAGCCAAGAAATTGGGCATGCCATGCCTGTACGATTTACCGATCGGTTACTGGCGCACGGCACATCGCTTGCTGGATGAAGAACGCGAGCGCTGGCCGGAGTGGATTCCAACACTTACCGGGTTGAAAGATTCGGACGAGAAACTGGCCCGAAAAGATGAGGAACTGCAATTAGCCGATCAGATCTTTGTAGCCAGCAACTTTACGGCAAGCACCTTGAAAGACTATCCGGGTAAACTCGCTCCTATAAAAGTGATCCCTTACGGCTTCCCGGAAGTGGCCGCAAACCGCGAGTATTCATCGCCCACAGCTAATAAACCGCTTAAACTGCTGTTTGTGGGAGGCCTTTCGCAACGCAAAGGTATAGCCGATTTGTTTGCGGCGGTTGATGCCATTGGTCCACATGTAGAATTAACGGTAGTGGGCAGCAAAAAGAACGATGAATGCGTTCCGTTAAACGTTGCTTTAACCAAGCACCGCTGGATTCCCAGTCTATCGCACGATGGCATATTAAAATTGATGCGGGAGCACGATGTGTTGGTTTTTGCTTCACTTTTTGAAGGTTTTGGTTTGGTTATAACCGAAGCCATGTCGCAAGGCACGCCCGTTATTACTACCGATAGGACGATAGGTCCTAACTTTATAGAACACGGAAAAAACGGCTGGCTGGTTGAAGCCGGCTCAACCAGGGCACTGCAAGATGCTATTCAAAACCTGCTCGACCATCGCCATACCATTGCCGATATTGGCCGTGCAGCTATGGAAACTGCCTGCAAACGCACATGGGACGATTACGGAAACGAACTGGCACAAGCCGTTAGAAATATAAGATAATAATAGAAATATTTAGATACATGAACCCTCACAACAGAAGCTTTGGACTTGATTTTATGCGGGCATTTGCCATTTGCCTGGTATTAATAGCCCATTTTGCAAAAACTAATGAATTTTTTGGCTTTTGGGGAGTAGAGATATTTTTTGGGCTAAGCGGATTTTTAATAGGCCAAATATTGTGGCGCAACTTTGCCGGTACATCAGATTGGACCACCTCACATGTATTTAATTTTTGGTCGCGCAGATGGTGGCGTACCCTTCCAAATTACTATTTGTTTATTATTGTAAGCCTGGCCTTCAGCTATTTTTATTATCACACATTACCTTCAGTAGGCAGCTTTAGCAAGTATTTATGGTTCGGTCAAAACCTGTTAACCCGCAACCGCGATTTTTATGGCGTATCATGGAGTTTATGTATCGAGGAATGGCTTTACTTATTGTTTCCTGTAATTTTATTCACTTACAGCAAGCTTATTAAAAACAAGGCCACATCGTTTATTTTAACCTTAATTACTTTTTTCATCGGGTGCGCAGCTATTCGTTATTACCTTATATCTATTGGTCATGGCGATTCTATACGCACCGTTACTTTAACGCGCGTAGATGCTATTGCCTGTGGTATTGCCGTAGCTTACTTCTTTGTAATTAAACCAGCAAGCTTGGTTAAAAAGCAGATCATCTTTGCCATTGGAATAATATTTACCTTAATGCCTGTTATAATTGCCTACGGTTTCCATTTAACTTTGGAAGAGCTGCGTCAGGATCCTATTTTATTATTAGTAGTGCCTTTGGGTGCCTCGTTGACCTTACCGTTAATTAGCATCTGGCAACCTCCCGCTCAAACACCTGCATTTATATTAAAGGGCATCGAAAACCTGAGCTTATGGTCGTACTCCATTTATTTAAGCCACATTCCAATTCTATTTACGGTTTACACCGTCATGGATCCGGTTCGTCATAATGTGATAGGTAATATGCTGTCGAAAATTATTGGTCTTATAATTACTATTGTTGTTTCGGCCTTGTTATTTAAGTATTTTGAATGGCCGTTAACCTTAAAAAGGCCTAAAGAAATTAAATCTTAACGGGTTAAATAGCTATAATTTTATGAAAGAGATCATATTTATTAACTCACATCCTATACAATACTTTGCCCCACTGTATAAGTATTTGAACGAGCATGGCGTAAAAACTAAGGCCTGGTATGGTTCTGACGAATCTATAAAAGGTGGTATGGATAAGCAATTTGGTGCCGAAGTGAAATGGGACATACCATTGCTGCAAGGCTACGAATATGAGTTTTTTAAAAATTATTCCTGGAAACCATCGCACTTCAATGGGTTTTTTGGGCTCATGAGCTTAGGGATGATCAAAAGGTTGTTCAGCATGCCCAAGTCGGTTATTATTGTACATGGTTGGCATTACTTTTCACACTTAATGGTATTGCTTATAGGCAGTGCATTAGGCCATACCATTTGTTTACGTTGTGAGATGCCGCAAAACCAGGAAATGCTTAAAACCGGCTGGAAACAATCAGTCAAAAAGTTCGGACTTAAATATCTCCTGTTTCCTCGTATTAATTATTTCTTAAACATAGGTACTCAAAACCGATTGTTTTACAAGAGCTATGGCATTGATGATAAAAAGATAATATTTTGTCCTTATTCTGTAGATAACGACCGCTTTAGGGCCGAACGTGCGAGCTATGCATCGAAATTGCAAGAGATCAGAACAATGATGGGAGTAGCCGAAAACGATAAGGTAATCTTATATTCGGGTAAATATATCAGCAAAAAACGACCATTAGATCTACTGAAAGCTTATATAAAGCTAAACAGACCCGATTGCTGGTTACTGATGGTTGGTGAAGGCGAACTCAGGGCCGATATGGAAGTGCTGATCAAAGAGCACGGATTGAATAAAGTTATATTGACAGGTTTCATTAACCAATCTAAAATTGCAGAGTTTTACGCTGTTAGCGATGTTTTTGTGATGTGCTCAACTATTGGTGAAACCTGGGGCTTATCAATAAACGAAGCCATGAACTTCGATTTGCCGCTGGTAGTGTCTGATCAAACCGGTAGTGCCGGCGACTTGGTAAAAGAGGGTGTAAACGGTTATCTTTTTGAAACAGGTAATGTTGATCAGTTGACCGCAAAGTTGAATCAACTTTTATATGAAAAGCAGTTAAGTTGGAGCACCTCATCACAGCAAATAGTTGACGAATACAGCTATGCAACAATTGCCAGTAATGTGGCGCAAATAACCGGCTAATTATTAAAAAGATTATCTTTATAGAGTTATTGTGTGTATCCGGGTTAAATAAACGTTGAGATACAAATTAGAAACAAATGTCAGCCTCAGAAATAAGTATAGTTGAAAAGGAAACCCCGAGATCTAAACGGCCGGTATTTAATGCTGCCAAGATAGATCCCGATCTGCGCATAAAGCAGGTGATATGGGTGTACTTTTTTTTGCTGATTTTTGAAGGAGCGCTTCGTAAATGGATTTTGCCTTTTGCAGCTGGTCCTATACTTATCATTCGCGATCCGGTAGCTATTTACCTTATCGTACTGGCCAATCAGCGTGGATTGATCAAAGACATGTTTGCCAAATGGATGATTATTATTGGCATCCTGAGTTTTATTACAGCAATGATATTTGGCCATGGGAGTTTTGCAGTAGCCTTGTATGGTGCACGTGTTTTGGTTATCCATTTTCCACTTATATTTATCATAGGCCGGGTTTTTAACATAGAAGACGTTATTAAAATGGGTAAAGCAACCTTATGGATCTCCTTACCTATGATAGTATTGGTTGTTATGCAATTTTATAGCCCGCAAACTGCATTTGTAAACCGTGGCGTAGGCGGCGATGAAAATGGAGCAGGTTTTAGCGGGGCTATGGGGTTTTTTCGGCCTCCGGGTACCTTTTCTTTTACTAATGGTAATACCTTGTTTTTTAGTTTTTTAGCGCCATTTATTTTTTACTTCTGGCTGTATCCTAAAAATATAAATAAATTTCTTTTATGGGGGGCAACCTTTGCTTTGCTTGCTTCTATTCCTACTTCTATTAGCCGGGCTTTGTTTTTTTCTATCGTTATAACAGCTGTGTTCACAGTAATAGCTGTATCCCGCAAACCGGCCTATATTAAAAGAGTATTTGGCGCAGTAATAGGTATCGTGTTCCTATATTTAATATTGAGTCAAACCAGTATGTTTCAAACGGCAACCGGAGCATTTATGGCCAGGTTTGACGGCGCTAATGCAACAGAGGGTGGTGTAGAAGGCGTTTTGCTGGATAGATACCTCGGGGGTTTGTTAAGTGCGATAATAGGAGCGGCCGATCAACCCTTTTTTGGTTACGGCATTGGTTTGGGTAGCAACTTAGGTTCACAAGTGTTTGGTTTTACTTTAGCCCCGGAAGGGGAGTGGGCGAAAATAGCCTGGGAGCAGGGTTTAATTCTTGGATTTGGTGTAATTATAATAAGGCTTAGCTTTTCTGTACAAATGTTAAAGGAGAGCTACAAAAAATTAGTTGCAGGTAACCTGTTGCCATGGATAATATTGAGTATATTTTTATTGAATATTCCGCAAGCACAGTGGAAACAACCCACATCCCTTGGTTTTACGGTTATGATAGGTGGTTTACAATTGGCGGCACTCCGCATGCCAAGGCGCCCTAAAAAACCCGTTGCCGTTTCTCAAACTTAATTAGTATGCGTATCGTATTTTTTACTCATCCTTCGTTTTTAGGTTCGCAAAGCATGCCGCGTTTTGCTACCATGTTAGAACAGGGTATGCAGCAACGTGGGCATACCACCGAAGTTTGGACGCCCGAAGCGTTCTTTTATAAGCTTCCGCTTCCTGCAGGCTTAAAAAAATGGATGGGATATATTGATCAGTATATCAGGTTTCCGTCACAGGTTCGCAAACGTTTGTTAACCTATCCTGCCGATACCCTTTTTGTATTTACCGACCATGCCCTTGGCCCTTGGATTCCATTAGTGGCCAACCGCCCGCATGTAATTCATTGTCACGACTTTTTGGCTCAGCGTTCGGCATTAGGTCAAATACCGGAGAATCCAACCAGTGCGTCGGGAAAAAAATACCAGGAATATATCCGTAAAGGCTATCAGCAGGGTAAAAACTTCATCTCCGTATCTAACAAAACACGACAGGATCTGCATACTTTAATGGGCTATGCACCTGCTTGCTCGAAAATGGTATATAATGGTTTAACCCAAAATTTTGAAGTTGCCGATTCTCAGAAAGCCCAGCATGCTATTGCCAAAGAAACAGGCATTGATACAAGCAATGGTTATTTATTGCATATAGGCGGCAACCAATGGTATAAAAACAGGCCGGGCGTAATTCAAATTTATAACGAGTGGCGTAGTAAAGCGCAAACTGTAATGCCTTTGTTATTGATAGGGGGAACACCTAATGCTAAATTAAAAGATGAATTTGAGCGATCTCCTTATAATGATAGCATACACTTCCTCACAGGTAAGAGTGATGAATTTATAAGGCAGGCGTACAGTGGTGCCAGTGTTTTTCTATTTCCATCGCTGGCAGAAGGATTTGGTTGGCCCGTTGCTGAGGCCATGGCATCGGGTTGCCCGGTTATTACAACCGATGAAGCACCAATGACCGAAGTTGGCGGAAGCGCCGCTTTTTATATTCAGCGCAAGGCAGCTAATGCCAATGCCTGGGCAAAAAGTGCTGCTATAGTTTTAAACAAAGTATTAAATCTTACAACGGCAGAGCGAGCCGAGGTTGTTAAAAACGGTATCAATAACGCTGGACGGTTTGATGCATCCAAGGCGCTAACACAAATAGAAGCTATTTATGCCAATGTATTGGACTCATCAAAATAAGAATATAAACTAAATGAAAATTCTGCACATTGTACCTTCTTACAAACCGGCATATGTATACGGCGGCCCTATTGAGTCGGTAGCACGGTTGTGCGAAGGTTTAGTTGCAGCCGGCCACACAGTACATGTATTTACCACTACCGCTAATGGGCCAACAGAACTTGATGTGGTACCAGGTGAAACGGTAAATGTAGATGGTGTGCAGGTAACCTATTTTAAGAGGATAACTAAAGATCCTACCCACATATCACCTGCCTTATGGAAGCAATTGTATAAGTCGGTAAATAATTATGATGTAGTTCATATCCACTCCTGGTGGAATATATTAGTGATGGTGGCTGCTAAAATATGCCTGTTAAAGGGAGCCAAAGTTATTATTGCTCCAAGAGGTATGCTGAGCCAGTACATTTTTAATTCGGGCAGTAGCAAAGCCAAGAAACTGATGCATGATTTCTTCGGACGAAGCTTGTTAAAAAAATGTTATTTTCATGCTACCGCCGATGCAGAGTATAAAGAATGTAAGGAATTAATTCCGGGATGGGAGGGATTTGTCCAGCCCAATATTATCTCTTTGCCCAATATTCCTATTCAACATGTGCATAATAACGTTTTTACCCTGATTTTTCTTTCTCGGGTGCATCCAAAAAAGGGAATTGAACTGCTGCTTAAAGCAATAAGTCAACTCAATTTTAATGTGCTGCTAAAAATAGCGGGCGACGGAGACGAGGCCTACATAGCAAGCTTGAAAACACTTGCATCTGACTTGAATATTACCGCTAATGTGGAATGGTTAGGTTGGAAAAATCGCGAAGACAAATTTACCGAATTAATGCAGGCCGATCTGTTTGTATTGGTATCGCTTAACGAGAACTTTGCCAACGTGGTAATTGAATCCTTGCACGTAGGAACTGCGGTGCTCATATCCGAAGACGTAGCACTATCTGCTTTTGTAAACCAGCAGGATGTGGGATGGATAAGCACACTGGAGGTAAATAATATAGTGGAGAGGTTAATAGAAGCGAATACTCAAAAGGATAAACTTGACCGTATTCGTGCTGAAGGCAGGCAAATTATAGAAAATAATTTTTCGGAAAAAATATTGATCGCTAATTATGTAGATAGCTACCAACGGTTAGTTAATAGATAATTAGTTTTCCACGTTTTAGTATATCAATAAAGTTACAATAGTAAATCTCTTATATTTGGAGACATCACATATGGAAAACATGAGTGCCAGCCTATTGCAGGCAGTTATTTTAACCAAGAATGAGGAGCCTAATTTACAACGGGTTTTAGACAGGTTGAAATGGATAGGAAGAATTGTAATTATTGACAGCTTTAGCACCGATGCTACGCTGTCTATAGCCAATGCTTATCCGAATGTATTATTGGAGCAACGTGTTTTTGATACCCATGCCAATCAGTGGAATTACGGTTTATCGCTGGCTGATGCCAAATGGGTATTAAGCCTTGATGCCGACTATGTACTCACAGACGCTTTTTGCGAAGAGATCAAACAGTTTATACAAGCCGATAACCAGTCGGCTTACGAATGTGACTTTACGTTTTTAGTATTTGGTAAACCGCTTCGTAAAGATAATACCACGCCTCGGCCTGTGCTGTTTAAAAAAGCCGATTGTACATATTTTGATGATGGCCATACACAACGGCTGAAAGTAAACGGTTCTACCGGGAAATTTAGGAACCCTATTTTACACGATGACCGTAAATCGCTTAGTCGCTGGTTAAGCAATCAGGATAGTTACTCTATAAAGGAATGCAACAAGTTGCTAATTGCCGATAATAGCAAAATTGGTTTCAGTGCCAAAATTCGTAAAAACAAGGTGTTAGCACCCTTTATGGTATTCTTTTATTCCTTGTTTGTAAAAGGTTTAATATTTGATGGCTGGATTGGCTGGCACTATACTTTGCAGCGTACCATGGTTGAGATGTTACTGGCCTTACGCCTGATAGAAGAGGAGAAATTAAAAGAAAAGGTTAAGTAAATGAGTGAAAATACTAACCCTTTATCGAGAGTAAAATTAAAAAATTTCGACTCGAATGAATTTGATAGGGGTGCAGGATCTTTGAAAGAGGTTTTGTGGTACTTAATAAAAGTGATATTCTTTCTAAGCGCCGTGCCATATCCTAATTTCTTAAAGCTCCAGTTGCTTAAATTATTTGGTGCCAGTATTGGTAAAGGGATAGTTATTAAGCCACGTGTAAATATACATTTCCCATGGAAACTGGAAATAGGTAATGATGTATGGATAGGTGAGGAGGCGTGCTTTTTAAACTTTGAAAAATTAAGCTTGGGAAGTAACGTGTGTATTTCGCAGCGAGCATTTTTATGCGGCGGCAATCACGATTATAAAGACCCTTCCATGCCATACCGTAATGGCCCAATTACAGTGCAAGACGGAGTTTGGATTGGAGCCTGTTGTTTTATTGGTCCGGGCGTTACTATCGGGTATGATACCGTGGTTACAGCAGCCAGTGTGGTTACCAATAATTTGGAACCAAACATTATTGTAAGAGGAAATCCCGCAATTTATGTCAAAAATAGATGGAAGGGTTAGGGTGTTGATTATTAATACATTAGCATATTTAACTCGAATATTTATTAATGTGTAAATAATTCGTTTGTATTTTTAACTTTGTTTAATACATAGGCATACTTACCCTGTGTTAACATGCGCTCATCTAATAAGTAAAATCCCTTAATGAAAAACCAAAATATCCTTTTACTAAGCCATAACTTTTCACCAGAGCCAACTGGTATTGGGAAGTATAATGGCGAAATGATAGACTGGTTAGCTAAAAATGGTTACAACTGCACGGTTATAACTACGTTTCCCTATTACCCCCACTGGAAAGTACAAGAGCCTTATACGAATAAGTGGTATAAAAAGGAAGTCATTAAATACACCGAAGCAGGTACTACAACCACCATATACAGATGCCCATCTTACATCCCAGCCCAGCCAACAGGAAAAAAGCGGATGATGCAGGACGTGTCCTTTTGGTTTTTTAAATCTTGGATAGTATTAAAGATTGCACTTTCTTCAATTAAGTTTGATCTGATTATCACAGTTGCACCGCCGTTTCATTTAGCTTACTTAGGTTTAATGATAAAAAATTATAATGGTGGTAAGCTGTTGTATCATATACAAGATCTTCAAATAGATGCTGCTCAGGATTTAGGGATGTTAACAAGTAGCAAGTTTTTAGGTAAGTTATACGATATTGAACGTAACATTCTTTCTAAAGCCGACTATGTTAGCACCATATCGGAGGGTATGATTGAAAAGGTTAAAGCTAAAGTAGATAAAGACGTTTTGTTTTTTCCCAATTGGGCCGACACATCATATTTCTTTCCAATGCCTGATAAGGTAGGTATTAAGAAAAGTTGGGGGTATAAGCCGGATGATCTAATTATTCTATATTCGGGAGCCATTGGCGAAAAACAAGGGTTAGAAAATGTTATATATGCTGCCGATTTGTTGCGAGACCAAGCAAACGTTAAGTTTATTATTTGTGGTTCGGGTCCGTATAGAGACAAGTTAATTACCATGTCTCAGGAAAAGCAGTTAGGTAATATTAACTTTTTGCCTGTGCAAGATAAGGATAAATTTAACGAGTTTTTAAACCTGGCCGATCTGCATTTAGTTTTGCAAAAAGGTAATGCCAGTGATTTGGTGATGCCATCTAAGTTAACCACTATACTGGCCGTTGGCGGTGCATGTATTATTACTTGTTCGCCGGGCACATCGCTATATAATGTTGTCAGCAAACACGATGTCGGTTATATTATTGAACCGGATAATTTTAAGGTTTTAGCAGAAACAATTTTAGATATTCAGGCACACCACGACATTACAGCAGTTAAAAAAGGTAATGCCCGCGAGTATGCCTTGAAGTATCTAAATATTGATAATGTAATGGAGACATTTACTGATAACGTTTTAAAAAACTCAATAACACCACTTCAGTTAACTTAAATAACTATTACGCAGTATAAAGCGTAAAAATATAAAATATGAAAAAAGCATTAATTACTGGTATCACAGGTCAGGATGGGGCCTATTTAACCGAACTATTACTTGAGAAAGGTTATGAGGTACACGGCATCAAACGTAGAAGTTCTTTGTTCAATACCGACAGGATAGACCACCTTTATCAGGATCCACATGAAGATCAGCCTAAATTAGTGCTTCACTATGGTGATTTAAGCGATTCTACCAACCTGATCCGTATCATACAACAAGTGCAGCCCGACGAAATTTACAACCTGGGTGCTATGAGCCATGTTAAGGTGAGCTTTGATACTCCCGAATATACAGCTAACGCCGATGGTATAGGTACCCTGCGATTACTGGAAGCTATCCGCATATTAGGTATGGAAAAAAAGACCCGTATCTACCAGGCGTCAACTTCTGAGTTATACGGTTTGGTGCAAGCGGTGCCGCAAAGTGAAACCACACCTTTTTATCCACGTTCACCATATGCGGTGGCTAAATTATATGCTTACTGGATCACGGTAAACTATCGTGAAGCTTACGGTATTTATGCCTGTAACGGTATTTTGTTTAATCACGAAAGTCCGTTAAGAGGAGAAACATTTGTAACACGTAAAATCACCCGTGCTGTAGCTAAAATAGCAATGGGCTTACAGGATAAGATCTTTTTAGGCAACCTGGATGCCCAGCGCGACTGGGGACACGCCAAAGATTATGTAGAGGCTATGTACTTGATCCTGCAGCAGGAAACACCTGAAGATTATGTAATTGCAACAGGTGTAACCACACATGTACGCGACTTTGTAAAAATGTCTTTTTCAGAAGTTGGTATCACTGTGGAATTTAAAGGTGAAGGCGTAGATGAAAAAGGATATGTGGTAAGCTGTAGCAACCCGGAGTTCCAGGTTGCCGAAGGTACTGAAGTAGTAGCGGTAGATCCTAAATACTTCCGTCCAACAGAGGTTGAACTATTAATAGGCGATCCAACCAAATCAAATACTAAACTGGGTTGGAAACCTAAATACGACCTGCAAGGCTTGGTAAGCGAAATGGTAGCAGCCGATGTGGAATTGTTCCAACGCGAAAAGTTACTGAAAGAATCGGGCTATAAGATTAAAAATCAGTTTGAATAAGTTTAATGGAAAAAGAAGCTAAGATATATATAGCAGGCCATAGGGGCATGGTGGGGTCGGCAATAAGGCGGAAGCTTGAGAGCGAGGGCTTTACCAACTTCGTAACCCGTGTTTCTACCGAACTTGATTTGCGTAACCAGCAGCAAGTATCCGATTTTTTTGAACAGGAGAAGCCAGATTACGTTTTCTTAGCGGCCGCCAAAGTGGGCGGTATTGTTGCTAATAATACTTACCGCGCCGAGTTTTTATACGATAATTTACAAATTCAAAATAACGTTATTCATTCTTCATATCTAAATGGAGTGAAGAAGTTGATGTTTTTAGGCTCCAGTTGCATCTACCCCAAAATGGCCCATCAGCCTTTACAGGAAGATTATTTATTAACTGGTCCGCTCGAAGAAACTAACGAACCTTACGCAATAGCTAAAATTGCAGGTATTAAAATGTGTGATGCATACCGTGCACAATACGGATGTAATTTTATATCGGTAATGCCAACTAATTTATACGGTTACAACGATAATTACCATCCGCAAAATTCACATGTTTTACCGGCACTAATCAGGCGTTTTCACGAAGCTAAAGAGCAAGGACTTACTTCTGTTACCATTTGGGGAACCGGCTCACCTAAGCGAGAGTTTTTGTTTGCCGATGATTTGGCCGCCGCCTGTTTCTATTTGATGCAGAACTACAATGAGTCTGGATTAGTAAACATTGGAACAGGTGAAGATCTGTCAATTAAGGAGCTTGCTGAGTTAGTAAAGCAAACTGTTGGATTTGAGGGCGATATAAATTTTGATACCAGTAAGCCCGATGGAACACCACGTAAACTGATGGATGTATCTAAATTGCATAGTCAGGGTTGGAAACATACGATAGAGCTGCCGGAAGGCATAGGTATGGCTTATCAGGATTTTTTAAGCAAACAAGAAGTTAGTCAGTAAATATTTAATCTATTAATTCAAGGAAATACTATGAAAATAGCAGTAGTAGGCACCGGGTACGTAGGCTTGGTAACGGGGACATGTTTGGCCGAGACGGGCAACGAAGTGATCTGCGTGGACATCAACGAGAAGAAAGTAGAGATGATGAAAGCAGGCAAGCTACCCATTTACGAGCCGGGACTTGAGCAGCTGTTCCACCGCAACATCGCGCAGGACAGGCTAAAGTTCACAAGCAACCTTGCCGAAGGTATCAAGGACGCCAAGATCATTTTCCTTGCCCTGCCGACCCCTCCGGGTGGTGACGGCGCAGCCGATCTGAGCTACGTGCTGGGTGCAGCAGGCGATATCGCTAAACTACTGACCGATTATAAAGTAATAGTAACCAAATCAACCGTACCGGTAGGCACGGCAGATAAGGTGACCGCCGTAATGCAGCAACATGCAGCCGAAGGCATAGAATACGCCGTGGTAAGTAACCCTGAGTTCTTACGTGAAGGCGTAGCGGTAGAAGACTTCATGAAACCCGATAGGGTAGTGGTAGGTACTACCGACGAGCGTGCCCGTAAACTGATGGCCGAATTGTACGGTCCTTACGTACGCCAGGGTAACCCGGTGATCTTTATGGACGAAAGAAGCTCAGAACTGACCAAATACGCAGCTAATAGTTTTCTTGCCACCAAGATCTCTTTCATGAACGAGATAGCCAACCTGTGCGAACTGGTAGGCGCTGATGTAGATATGGTAAGACGCGGCATAGGTTCAGACGACCGGATCGGTAAACGTTTCCTGTTTGCCGGTATAGGCTACGGCGGTAGCTGCTTTCCTAAAGACGTGCAGGCCCTGGCTAAATCGGCAGAAGAAACCAGCTACGACTTTAAGATCCTGAACTCGGTAATGGAAGTGAACGAGATCCAGAAAACGATACTGACCGAAAAGGTAAAGAAATACTATAACGGCGATTTGGCAGGTAAGCACTTTGCCCTGTGGGGACTGGCGTTTAAACCGGAGACCGATGATATCCGCGAAGCACCGGCCCTGTACATTATTGATGCCCTGCTTGCCGCAGGAGCAACGGTAACCGCTTTCGACCCGGAAGGCATGCCTAACGTAAAAGCCATAGTAGGCGATAAGATAGCCTTTGCCGATAACCAGTACGATGCACTGAAAGATGCCGACGCGCTATTGATCGTGACCGAATGGTCACTGTTCCGTACCCCGGACTTCAACAAGATCGAGAGCCTGCTGAAAGCCAAGGTGATCTTTGATGGCCGTAACCTGTACGATTTGGACAAGATGATCGACTGCGGCTTCTACTATAACTCGATAGGACGGAAAGAGGTAAAATAGGGAGTAGTTCATGGTTCATGGATGATAGTTCATAGCAGAAAGAAAGACTATGAACCGCCAACTATCAACCATGAACCACCAACCATCCAACAACCAATAACCATGAACTAATAACTATGAACCAAGAACTAACTGGCAAAAGAATACTCATCACCGGTGCAGCCGGCTTCCTGGGATCGCACCTGTGCGACAGGTTTATCAAGGAAGGCTGCAAAGTGATCGGGATGGACAACCTGATCACCGGCGACCTGAAGAATATAGAACACCTGTTCAAACTGGAGAACTTCGAGTTTTACAACCACGATGTATCCAAGTTTGTGCACGTACCGGGCGAGCTGGATTATATCCTGCACTTCGCATCCCCTGCAAGCCCGATAGATTACCTGAAAATCCCTATCCAAACACTGAAAGTAGGCTCACTGGGCACGCATAACCTGCTGGGCTTAGCCCGTGCCAAAGGCGCAAGGATACTGGTAGCCTCCACCTCCGAAGTATACGGTGACCCTAACGTAAACCCGCAGCCCGAAGAATACTGGGGTAATGTAAACCCGGTAGGCCCGAGAGGCGTGTATGACGAAGCTAAACGCTTCCAGGAAGCCATTACTATGGCTTACCACACGTTCCATGGCGTGGAGACGCGCATCATCCGTATCTTTAACACCTACGGACCGAGGATGCGCCTGAACGACGGACGTGTGTTGCCAGCTTTCATAGGCCAGGCACTAAGGGGCGAACCACTAACCATGTTTGGCGACGGCTCACAAACAAGAGCATTTTGCTATGTGGATGATCTGGTAGAAGGCATCTACCGTTTGCTGCTGAGCGATTACGTACAGCCGATGAACATTGGTAACCCCGATGAGATCACGATCAAGGAGTTTGGCGAGGAGATCATCAAGCTGACCGGTACCGACCAGCAGCTGATCTCAAAACCATTGCCAACCGACGACCCAAAACAACGCAGACCCGACATTACCAAAGCTAAAGCCATTTTAGGCTGGGAGCCCAAGGTAGGCCGTGCAGAAGGTTTGAAGATCACTTACGATTACTTTAAATCCCTGCCACAGCACATCATTGAACATAAGGAGTTCGCTAATTACAATAAATAATAATTATTATTGCGGAAAAAGAACCTATGAAAAAGATATTGGTAACCGGCGGATTAGGCTTTATTGGCTCACACACCGTGGTAGAGCTGGTTCAGGCCGGTTATGAACCCATCATTATAGATGACCTTTCTAATTCGCACATCAGTATTTTAGATCAGTTAACCACCATTTTAGGTCATAAACCCGCGTTTCATCAACTCGATTTATGCGATGAGGCGGCGGTTAAAAATCTTGCCCTGTCTATTCCCGATGTGGAAGGTATTATTCACTTTGCGGCTTTCAAAGCCGTGGGCGAATCGGTTCAGTTTCCGTTAAAATACTATCGCAATAATTTTTACTCGTTACTAAATTTACTGAACGGCTACTACGGCAAACCGTTAAACTTCGTGTTTTCGTCGAGCTGTACCGTTTATGGTCAGCCCGATAATTTACCAGTAACCGAGGATGCACCGGTTAAGCCTGCACAATCTCCCTACGGTAATACCAAGCAGGTAGCCGAAGAAATCCTGAAAGACATGATTGCATCGGGCGGTAACTACAAAGTGGTTTCACTGCGTTATTTTAACCCCGTTGGTGCACATGAATCAGCTTTAATTGGCGAATTACCTATAGGCGTACCACAAAACCTGGTTCCGTTTATTACGCAAACCGCCATTGGCAAGCGTGAAAAAGTTACCGTGTTTGGTAATGATTACAACACCCCCGATGGTAGCTGCGTACGCGATTATATCCACGTAGTAGATTTAGCCAAAGCACACGTTGCCGCATTGAAATATATGGAGCAGGAAAGCTTTACAGGTTACGATGTATTTAACATTGGCACAGGTAAAGGTACTTCGGTACTGGAAATTGTGAACGCCTTTGAACGTGCTACAGGCGTTCAGTTTGCCTGGGCGGTTGGTCCGCGCCGCGAAGGCGATGTGGAGCAGGTTTGGGGCGATGTTACCAAATCTACCGAGGTTTTAAAATGGAAAGCCGAACTGGATGTAGATACCATGATGGCCTCAGCCTGGAAATGGGAAAAAGCAATTGCGAGCAAAGCGTTATAAGCATAACAGATTAACATGAAAAAAATCATTATAACCGGCGGTGCCGGCTTTATTGGGTCGCACGTGGTGCGCAGGTTTGTAAAGTCTCATCCTGATTACCAGATCATCAACCTCGATAAACTGACTTATGCCGGTAACCTGGCTAACCTTAAAGACATTGAGAATGAGCCAAATTACAAGTTTGTAAAAGGTGATATTGTTGATGCAGTATTTATTGATGAGCTTTTTGCTACCGAGCAGCCCGATGCGGTAATTCACTTAGCTGCCGAATCGCATGTGGATCGTTCTATCTCTAACCCGTTAGAGTTTGTAATGACCAATATTGTTGGTACGGTTAACTTGTTAAATGCTGCCCGTTTTCACTGGAAAGGCCGTTACGATCAAACCCGTTTTTACCATGTATCAACCGATGAGGTATATGGTACATTAGGTGAAGATGGCATGTTTACCGAAGAAACTGCTTACGATCCGCATTCTCCGTATTCGGCATCAAAAGCCAGTTCCGATCATATGGTTCGTGCTTACCAGGATACTTACGGTATGGATGCCGTGATTTCTAACTGCTCTAACAACTATGGATCATACCATTTCCCCGAGAAACTGATCCCGTTATCAATCCATAACATCACTCAAAACAAGCCTATTCCAATTTATGGTAAAGGCGAAAATATCCGCGATTGGCTGTGGGTAGAAGATCATGCCCGTGCTATTGATGTAATTTTCCATAAGGCTAAATCGGGTCAAACATATAATATTGGCGGCCATAACGAGTGGGCTAATATTGACCTGATTAAGTTGTTATGCCAGATTATGGATACTAAATTAGGCCGAGAGCCCGGAACATCAGAAAAACTGATTACTTACGTAACAGACCGTGCCGGCCATGACCTGCGTTACGCCATTGACGCTACCAAACTGAAAGAAGAACTGGGTTGGACACCAAGCATTACCTTTGAAGAAGGTTTGGAGAAAACAGTAGACTGGTATTTAAACAATGAGGGATGGTTGAACGATGTAACATCGGGCCATTACCAGCAGTACTACGAAGAGCAATACGATAACCGGTAATTAAACGGGCTTACATAGCCCTTATATTTATTGTATTATACAACAAAAAGTGCAGGCCTTTGAAAGCCTGCACTTTTTGCTTAATGGATACCTTTTATATCAACAAGGATCGTCATTGCGAGGTACGAAGCAATCCCTTAACAACAGGTAAACCGGCGCCCTTTCTCCGCAGCGATTGCTTCACACCTCGCAATAACGACAATCTTTTACTGCCCATATTCCTTCTCTGTTAAGTAATAGTACGGCCAAAACATGTGGTGTACAAACACATTTTTAGGATTATCCGGAAACTTTTGCCGGTAGGCCTCATCGGGCATTAAAATTACAGGTAAACCGCAGCTGGTAAACAAATTGTTATCAGCATACTCCGGCTCTTTAAACTGCGGTAACGACTTTTTAATGAATTTGTAAACCATATGTCCCAGATACTTCTGGTTGTTTTTTACCGCACGCAGAGGAGGTTTGCGCAAGCGGTTATATACGTGCTTAATGTATAGCTTCACAAAAAACGACTGTCCCTTTACAGCAGCATCTATGCCGCCAAAGGGATTAGGTTCAGTAATATCATCCAGGGTTTGTATAGAAAACGGTGTTTGCGGTACCCAATCGGCCGCGTTAGTAACGGCTATGCCCCAGCCGCCCCGGGTTAAGTAGTTATAATCGTAGGCGTAGTATAGGTTACCGGGTTTAGGGGGAGCACTACAGTACGTTTTAATAACCAAATTGGCAGGAATAACTTTTTGCTCCTGCAGCCAGGCCAGGTGTGAGCGCAGTAAAAAAGCAATAGCGGCACCCTGGCTATGCCCCATAATGGTAATGTTCTTAATTCCCTGTTTATTATACAGGTTGTTTATTTGCGGAATAATAGTTTTAGAAAGATAAGCCATCCCCAGCAACCAGCCTATATGTACCGATGCTTTAGGGCTTTGCGCCAAGTGATAAGCAAAGGTGGTGCTATCATCAATATGCAACTGCCCGGTGGCAGGCACCATGGCCGCATAAAAGTTCTCGAGCCAGCTTACCTGGTCGGCAGTGGTACCCCTTATGCTGATAACTGCGGTTTTGTTCTTGTCATCGGTCCACAGTTCCCAGCGGTTAAGCAAAGGGCCAATGGGTGAGCGGTAGATCCGTTTATAAGCCAGCGGTTTTGGTGTTTGGTCTCCTTTAATAGCGCTATCGGTTTGCTGCCGCGATAGGCGCAGTAACTCCAGGTACTCATCGGCTATAAAACCTGGTTTTAACTGGGCCTGGCTGTTTATGGAAAACAATAATAATGTAAAAGCAAAAGCGTATTTTATTTTGGCAAGCATTTGTGTATGATATAAATGGTATTGTAATACAGGTAGTTTTAACGGGTAATGCTGCGTAAGTATTGCCTTATTTACAAACCCCAATGTTAATTTCTAGGATTTGGTTTATGCGTTTGCGGTTTTAATTATGCAGTATCAGGTAAGTGGAAAGTAAGTGCAGTATCGCACTTCTGGTTACTCTCCTGTAAATCTTTATTGGATGAATAGAGCTATAAAAGAGTTAAAGGTAAATAGTAACACCAAAGATATGGCCGCTTTAGTAGAATTGCTCTTATAACTGTTAGTACATGTGTAGTTAAAGTAATTAACAGGCTGTTTATTAAAATATTTCGGTAGTGTTAAATGATAGTGTTTTTAGCCGGAGTATATGTATTTTGCATTAAAAAATACGCCATGTTAAAAACCTTACTTGTCATCAGTTTTATTTGTGGCAGCATGTTTACTGCAGTAGCGCAAGCCCCTATGCCAAGCATGCCCGACCAAAACTCGGTAGTGAAAGATGCCGATGGAATAGTTTACCCCTATATCATATGGCGTAAATTACTTACATCGGGTGATTACAGTATGCGTATGGCTCGCAAAACAGCTAACGATAGCCTCACCTACACCTTAGTTAAACGTACCGCGGCGGAAAAGGATGCGATGTATGCCCGTTGGCCTAAGCCCGCCGAAAGTCAGTATTTTAAAATAGGGGATGCAATAAGGCCTATTAAAGATAAGGACATTAAAGGCGTTAAACTCGATCAGAAAAGCCTGGCCGGTAAAATTATTGTTTTAAACTTTTGGTTTATTGGTTGCCCGCCCTGCCGCGCCGAAATACCCGAACTCAACAATTTGGTAGATAGTTATAAAGACAACAGCGATGTTATATTTATTGCCATAGCGCTCGATGAGGCTTACGAAATAAAAGATTTTATAAAAGAACATCCGTTCAATTATCACCTGGTAGAAAACGGTCGTTATTATGCCGGTAAATACAATTTAAACCAGTATCCCACCAATATTGTGTACGATGCTGCCGGTAAAGTAGTGTTTTCGAGTGTAAGCAATCAACCATCTAACTCATACTGGATGAAGAAAGCTATAAATGAAGCGCTTGCTAATAAAACAAAACAGGCAGCCTTGTAACAAAGCTGCCTGTTGTATAAGTTAAGTTTTTACGTAATTAAACCGCAAACGAGGTACCGCAACCGCAGGTACTTGCTGCGTTAGGATTGTTAAATACAAATCCACGTGCGTTTAAACCATCCTGAAAATCAATTTGCATGCCGGCTAAATACATGCCGTGTGCTTTGTGCATATATACCTTAACGCCTTCAATAAAGTATACTTTATCGCCGTCCTTAGTTTGGTCGAAGCCTAAAACGTAGTTCATACCGGCACAACCGCCACCTTCAACGCCTACACGCAAGCCAAAATCGTCACTCAGTTCTTGCTGATCTTTTAACTTCAATAATTCTTTTATAGCACCTTCGGTAAAGGTTACCGGTGCCAGTGCAGTTTCTACAGCAGTGCTCATGTTATTTTAATTTAGCTACACAAATATAAGTTAAAATACAGATTTTTGTCGCGCAGCAGGTATTTAATGACTTCTGCCTAACATTAACTTTTATGGCCGTTTATAACATCTTGCTCGATATTTTGAAACTTACCATTGCCGGTGTGGGCGTGGTATGGGTTGCTTTTTATTTATTTAAACCCTACCTCGATAAAACGCATCGCCTGCAAGTGCTTGAACTGAAGAAAGCTGCCGATAATCAAACCTTGCCGCTACGCCTGCAGGCGTACGAGCGCCTGGTTTTATTTGTAGAAAGAATGAGCCCTGCTAATTTACTGGTCCGCCTGGGAGCGGGTAGCTACTCGGCTGCCGAATTGCATCACCTGGCCGTGCAGGAAGTGAATAACGAATATCAGCACAATATTACCCAGCAAATTTATGTAAGCAGCCGTGCCTGGGCCGTGGTAAGGCGTTTAAAAGATGATACCGTAGGCTTGTTGAACGGAACGCTGAGAAACCTGCCCGAAGGTGCAAGCGGACTTGACTTTAGCCGGGCACTCCTCACGCAACTAAGTCAGCTCGAAACTAACCCGTACGATGCTGCCGGTATTATGATACACCAGGACCTCGAAGAATTATTTTAGTTTCAATGCGTTTAACATTTGGTTGAATTAGCAGCGATACATGGCGCTGATTTTTCCGTTGGTTCGTTCCTGAAAGTTAACTAAAAGTTGTAAATAATTTTCATTTGAAACTTATGTATCGCTATTTCAGCGGGTTAACTAATATGTGTGCAAAACTGCAAACTGTGGCTGGTTTATTGACGTTTTAATGGCGGGTGAAAGCAAGGTTTAGTTTATCTTTGCGTTGAACCAAATGTGAACTATTTCAAATTAGGATAATTTATAACACATGGGTTTAGTGTGGTATATGTAATTGATAGTGAGTGTTTTATGATAGTGTTTCTCTATAGAAATTGTCTGTCATAGCATAAAAAAGCGGTCACACAAATTTATATTTTAATTTTTTTATCCACTTTTTTTTCGAATATTCGATGTTCCGTATCGGGCTCCACGAGAATTGGCCCCGGCATTGGAAATGAGCATTTTATCTTTAATTGTTATATGGAAAAAACTTGTACTAATGTTTGGAGTAGCTGCTTGCAGGTTATTAAAGATAACATCCCAACCCAAAGTTTTAAAACTTGGTTCGAGCCAATTAAAGCTTTGAAGTTGGATGGCAGCGTGCTGACCATACAGGTACCGAGTTTATTTTTTTACGAATGGCTGGAAGAACATTATGTTGGCCTGCTGCGTAAAACCATTAAAAAACAACTGGGCGACGACGGCCGGTTGGAGTATAACATTGTGGTAGAACAATCATCATCAAATAAGCCTTTCACCACCAATATGCCATCAAACGGCAATGGTGCTGAGGCTAAAAACCAGAGCATGCCGGTTCCTATTTCCTTAAATAAGGATATTAAGAATCCGTTTGTGATACCTGGTTTGAAAAAGTTACACGTAGATCCGCAGCTTAATCAAAATTATACTTTCGAAAATTTTGTGGAAGGCGATTGCAACCGCCTGGCCCGTTCGGCCGGATACGCGGTGGCAGCCAAACCGGGTGGTACATCTTTTAATCCATTGATGATTTATGGTGCGGTTGGTTTGGGTAAAACCCACCTGGCCCAGGCCATAGGTAACGAAATTAAACGTACCCTGCCTGATAAGCTGGTGCTTTACGTATCGTGCGAGAAGTTTACCCAGCAGTTTGTAGATGCCTTAAAGCATAATAACATCAACGACTTTGTGAATTTTTACCAGGCTATTGATGTACTCATTATGGATGACGTACATAACTTTGCCGGTAAAGAAAAAACACAGGATTTCTTTTTCCATATTTTCAACCACCTGCATCAATCTGGCCGCCAGCTGATTATTACCTCGGATAAGGCACCTAAAGATTTATCGGGTTTAGAAGAACGCTTATTGTCGCGTTTTAAATGGGGATTATCTGCCGATTTGCAAACGCCCGATTTGGAGCACCGCATGGCTATCCTCAAAAACAAAACTTACCAGGATGGTATCGAGCTTCCTGATGATGTGATTGAGTATGTAGCCCATAACATTGATAACAACATCCGTGAGCTGGAAGGCGCCATGGTATCGTTACTGGCACAATCAACCTTAATGCGCCGCGAAATAGACTTGAACCTGGCCAAAGCCATGTTGAAGAACTTTGTAAAGCATTCGGTTAAAGAAATTTCTATCGAATACATTCAAAGCCTGGTTTGCGAGTATTTTGAAGTACCGGTTGATATGGTGAAATCACAAACCCGCAAACGCGAAATTGTACAGGCCCGTCAAATTTCCATGTACCTGGCAAAAGCACACACTAAAAGTTCGCTGAAATCAATAGGAAACTTTTTTGGTGGCCGCGATCACTCTACCGTGATTTACGCTTGCCAAACCGTAGAAGACCTAATTGATACCGACAAAAAGTTTAAAAGCTACGTAGCCGATATTCAGAAGAAATTGAAGATGTCTTAAGCTGATGCTATAAGCAATTGTAAAGATTCAAGTAAATATTTTATAAAACAGGCTGCCTCTAAAAAAGGCAGCCTGTTTTCGTTTACAAGTTTTAAGAATCCATATAATGACAGCGGAATACTGTAACTTAAAGGCTGTAAAACCAATTGAAAGAATGAAATACTCCTTAACCCTCCTCCTACTATTCTTCTCAATAATTATGTGTTCAGGCCAAAGTCGCCAGGCATATTTCGTCAATAAGAAGTATAGTTTGCAAGATTATATAAGTAGGAATTTTCAATTCCCGGAAAAAGCGCGGAAACAGGGCTTACAAACAGTGTTACTTTTAACATTCAGCCTAAATAAAAATGGGCAGAAGGATTCCGTGCAATTTGCAGGAAGTACCGGGGGAATAGATTCAGTTATGCTTGATGCATTTAGGAAGATGGTTGATCATCCAGAGTTTAAATGGAAACCTGCTACCCAAAATGGAAAATCTAAAAGTTGTTATGTCGCAATTCCCTTTAATATTCTGTATGAGTTTGGTGATGAGAGGTTGGAAGGTGAATTCTTAAAAGTGGAGAATTATCAGGCTGGTTATATCCAAATTATGAACCTATTATATAAGCTGCAACTAAAGTATCAATTATGCAAAAACATTATATTAATGCATATAGGAGCTAGCCATTAATCAATTACTTATTTATAGCTTAGCTAAGGCAATATTTTCTATTACTTTCTCTGCAGTTAAACCTAGCCCATCGGCCACTACTTGTGCTTGCAGGTAAAAACTTTCCCTTTCGGCTAACTTATCGCTTATAAAGGCAATCAGTTCGTCACCATGCTTATGGCGCAGTAACGGTCGTTCCTCCTTACCATGTTCTAAACGGCTGGCCAAGGTTTTAGAGGATAGTTTAATATATAGCGTGGTGCCATGCGCCTTCATCCAATCCATATTATCGAAAAAGCAGGGGAGTCCACCACCGGTTGAGATAACCGCGTTTTCGGCGTAGGCGGTATTCTTCAGTACTTCCGATTCGGCAAGCCTAAAGGCAGTTTCGCCAAAGTTGGAAAAGTATTCGGCCACGCTCATGCTTGCCTGTTCTTCCAGCAAATGGTCAAGATCGTAAAAGGTATAATTTAAGCGGGCGGCCAGTTTGCGGCCTAAGGTGGTTTTACCACAACCCATAAAGCCAATTAAAAAGATGCGGCTCATTTCTTTTTCACTAAGGATTTTTTGTACATAAACGTCATCAGCAGTATAAAGCCTTCGGCAACCAGGGCCGGTACGCAAATAATGCTGTACATAGGGCTGCCCGGCCATCCACCCCAAATTACAATGGTGATGATAAACGATATAATTAACGACACCAGCAGGATGAGTACCAGCCGGGGAGTGGTCAACAGGTTTTTTAACTGCATCCATTGTATGGCGCGGGCTATGCACCAAACCGGGAAACTCATGTAGGCAATGAGCATGAACAGCTCGGGTAACGATATATTGGAGGTAGGCATGTTAGTTGAGTTTAACGCGGGGATCAACCCAAACGTAAATAATATCTACCAGGATATTGATCACCACAAATATAAAGGCAATAAACAAAATGGAACCGATAATAACCGGGAAGTCCGACATTTCGAGCGCATCTACCGTTACCTTGCCCAAGCCATTATAGCCAAACACGTATTCCACAAAAAAGGAACCGGCCAATAGCGAAGCAAACCAGTTGGCGATAGCGGTAATAACCGGGTTTAAAGCGTTAGGCAAAGCATGGCGGTAAACAATAGCATTCTGACTTAGCCCTTTTGCTTTGGCCGTACGGATATAATCCTGGTTTAACACCTCCAGCATGCTGCTGCGCGTAAGCTGTACAATAATAGCCAGCGGACGCAAGCCCAGCGTAACTGCCGGTAGTATTACATTACTCCAGGTCATTACTTCGCCTTTGAACGGATCGTAGCTGTACAAACTACCCGTCATGTTAAGGCCCGTATAGTGGCTCAGTACAAAGCCAAACAGCCACGCAATAATAATCCCTGCAAAAAAAGATGGTGCCGATATACCCAGCACCGAAAAGCCAACGGCTAAGCGGTCTATCCAGGTGTTTTGATGTACGGCGCTCAGCACGCCCAGGAAAATGCCTATTACAATAGCCATTACCATAGCAAACGTAGCCAGTATAAGTGTGTTGGGGATAACTTCCAGCAGCAAAGCCGCTACTTCTTTATGTGTTTGGTAAGAACGGCGCAGGTAAGGCCATTTTAAGCAAACAGCTTGCGCCTTTGAAACCGGGAATAGTTGCACATAATGGTAACGTTCCCGTTCTTCAGCCGTGCGGGCGTGCAAACCAATAGGCGAAAGATCATTCAAGTAATAAGCAAACTGTACCGGCAACGATTTATCTAAGCCAAACTCTTTACGCACGGCTTCTAACGATTGCACATCGGCGCGCTGGCCTTGCGTCATGCGGGCAGGGTCAACCGGTAAAATGTTGAACAGAAAAAATACTACCACTACAATACCCAGCATTACGGCCAGGCTATATCCAATTTTGCGGAAGAGGTAGCGGATCATATGGTTATTGTTTTTGCAGATACTTTTTCACCAGGGCATCGTAATCGGGCATGGTATGGTGGTGCCATTTATTAATAACGGTGCCGTTTTTCAACAGCATCACGCCCGGATTAGCCCTTACCATGCTTTTCAACGGTACCCCATCGGCATGAAAGATCTCGAAAGCCAAGTGATGTTTTTTGCTGAAAGCGTCGGCATCGGTAGGGGAAGCGGAGGTCAGCATCACCGTACGGATGTTGTAATTTTGCGTGAGGTTAATGGCCAGCGCATTTAAACGGCCTAAAGCAGCTTCGTTGGTTTTGTTGAGATCATAAGCTACCACCCATAGGTTATAGAACGGGTTCGAAAGTAATTCCTGTGTATAGTCGTTACCCTGCGAATCGTTAATGCCCAGGTCGCGTATTTTGGGTTCAAAGCCTTTTTTAATGAGCTTGCGTTCGGGGTCACCTTCTATTTTCCAGTTGGTATCTTTCCAGATGCCGGTTTTCAGGTATTCCTTATCGCTCATGCTTTTGGTGGCACCGGTAGCTTTGTTTTTAAGTTGATAGGTCAGTTCGTACTCATCGGGTACCGCTCCAGGCGGGGTGCTCATTTCTTTGGGGATATTATTGCCAATTTTGTAAGGTAAAAAGTCCAGCACCGGCAAAAAGTTGTAAGTATACAATCCAACACCTAAGGAAATTACCACAGCAGCAATTAGCCAGCGCATTTCGGCAGCGGGACTAACCAAGGGTTGTATTTGCTTTCTATTAAAAAATAGCACCAACACCAGCGCCAGTAACACCATATCTTTCCCGAACGATTCCCAGGGAGTAAGCGGAATAGCATCACCAAAGCAGCCGCAGGTTTGCACCACCTTGAAAAATGCAGAGTAAAAGGTCAAAAAGCCAAAGAAAATGATCAGCAGCAGCAATCCCCATACAATGGCATTAATACGAATGCCAATGAGCAGGGCAAACCCTAAGATCATTTCCAGCGCACATAAAATAATGGATAAACTTAGCGCCAGATCGTTCAAAAAAGTGACGTGGAATACCTCAAAGTACTCTTCCAGCTTATAAGAAAATCCCAGCGGATCATTGGCCTTGATCAATCCTGAAAAGATGAAAAGCAGCGCAACGGCAATGCGGCAAAACCAAATTACAGCCCCCCCGCCCCCTAAAGAAGGAGTAGAAGTGTTTTTATTTATAGTAGATGTATTGTCCAATGGTTAAATTGTTAGGCGTTTCAAAAACTCCCCCTTCAGGGGGCTGAGGGGCTTTTTATTAAAGCAAACACCGCATAGTTCAGCATGTCCTGGTAGTTGGCTTTTACGCCTTCTGATGCCAGGGTTTGACCTTCGTTGTCTTCAATTTGTTTAACGCGCAGCAGCTTCATTAAAATCAAATCTGTTAACGAACTAATGCGCATATCGCGCCAGGCCTCGCCATAATCATGGTTTTTGTCCATCATTAAGTTATAGGTTTCTTTGGCGTACTTGTCAAATAGTTCAGCTACCTGCTCAACTGGTAACTCAACCGGTGTTTCGGGGCCGCAATCTAACTGCATCATGGCAATCAAACAATAATTTACAATACCAATGTATTCGCCGGTAATATCATCACCCACTTTTGATACTTTTTTTTCTTCGAGCGTGCGAATACGCTGCGCTTTAATAAAGATTTGGTCGGTAATGGAAGATAGCCTGAGTATGCGCCAGGCAGTACCGTAATCGCGTGTTTTTTTGATGAACAGCGTTTTACAGGTATTAATTACAGACTCGTATTCAAGTGTGGTATTGGTCAAAACGGTAGAATTTAATTTTTGTGCGATATTTGTACCCAAGGGTGTTTTAGCATCCGCAAGTAAATGGCTAAAGATACAGTTTTTCGCAAAAAGGCAATCATTAATGCAGGCGGCCGCTTAATGGATTTAAGCACTCCGCAGGTAATGGGTATAATCAATTTAACGCCCGACTCTTTTTTTGCCGACAGCCGTAAACCCGCCGTAACTGATGCATTGCACCAAGCCGGACAAATGCTGGCCGATGGCGCAACTCTGCTCGATTTAGGCGCTTATTCATCGCGACCGGGAGCTACGGATATATCAGTACAGGAAGAGACCGACCGTTTGCTGCCGGTGGTTGAAGCTATAGTACAAACCTATCCCAATGCCATACTTTCTATAGATACCTTTCGCTCGACAGTAGCCGAAGCGGCCATTAATGCAGGTGCACACATCATTAACGATATTGGCGGCGGCATGCTGGATGACCATATGTTTGCCACCGTTGCCCGCTTGCAGGTTCCTTATATTTTAATGCATATGAAGGGCACACCGCAAACCATGGTACAGCAGGCGCAATACACCGATGTGTTTGGCGAAGTGTTTGATTATATGGTAGAACGTTACGAGCTTTTACGGAGCATGGGTGTGCACGATGTAATCCTCGATCCCGGCTTTGGTTTTGCCAAATCAGCCGAACACAGCTATACGTTGATGAACCGGTTAGAAGAGTTTAACCGCCTTCAATTGCCTGTATTGGTAGGTGTATCGCGCAAGCGGATGATCTATGGTTTATTAGGCACTACTGCTACTGAAGCTTTAAACGGCACAACCGTTTTAAACACAATAGCCTTAACAAAGGGTGCAAATATTTTAAGAGTACACGATGTAAAAGAAGCTGTTGAGGCAGTTAAGTTGTGGAGTGTATGTAAGCAAAGTGATTAGCTGTAGTACTCGTTTTTAGAGCAAGCTGTAGATTAATGGCCCACTTAGAAGTAAGATACATTGGTTAGTTACCAGTTTGAATTTGTAAAAGACTTAGCAAATTCTAAGGTCTTTGCAAGGTTGTGCCGACAATGTAGAATTATAACTCCGTTACTACTGAGCTTTTGAAGTACTATCGGCAATAGTGTTGAATGTTCCTTTTACCTGTATAATTTCTTTTTTAAAAATCATATCCCATTCGGGATAGTCTTTGCCTGTACGCTGAGTGCTGAATAACTTCCATCCCAATGCTCCTAAATAGTTTAAAGCATCTGGCACGGTGTCAAATTCTCTTTCTACTTTAGGTTGATTAGAAGAAATGATCAAACCTGTACTGCCATAAATAATTTCGGCCTTGTATTTTGAACTGAACAGGGTTCGTTGCTTTAAGTTGACCTGGCAAAACTGTTCTAACTTTTCCTGACCAAATGCAGTGAACGACAGGGCAACCAAAGCTGTTGAAACAAAAAGCATCTTTCTCATAATGGTAATTGTAAAACGAATTTAAGCAATCATTATAAGCTATTTTATAAGAAAAGTTTATACTCAATATCAATGCATTACTCGCCCAGCAATGCCTTTAATGTTTCAATACTATCGGCTTCTTCTTTAGGCTTATCTTGTCGCCAGCGTAAAATACGCGGGAAACGCAAGGCAACCCCCGATTTATGCCGGCTTGATTTATTAATACCCTCGAAACCTATCTCAAAAACCAGTTCGGGCTTTACCGTACGTACGGGGCCAAATTTTTCCAGCGTGTTACGCTTTACAAAGGAATCTACTTTATTGATCTCCGTATCGGTTAAGCCACTATAAGCTTTGGCGAATGGTACCAGTTTATCGCCATCCCAAACGGCAAAAGTATAATCGGTATACAGATCGGCGCGGCGGCCATGGCCTTTTTGGGCGTAAATCATTACTGCGTCAATAGATAGCGGGTCTATCTTCCATTTCCACCAATCGCCACGGCGGCGGCCAACCTGGTAATGCGCATCTTTGCGTTTCAGCATAATACCCTCGGCCACCATAGCACGCGATTGCTCACGAATTTCGGCCAGTTCATCCCAGCTGTTAAAAGTAATAAGTGAGGATATGTTAAATAGCGTAGGATAGTTAGTTGCTGCCTGTAACGACTCTAAAAGCTGCCGTCTTTCGGTCTGTGTTTTATAGCGGATGTCTTCGCCGGCATATTCCAAACAGTCGTAAGCAATTAAAGCAACCGGACTATCTTCCAGTATTTTTTTGCTTAACGTTTTACGGCCAATACGGGTTTGCAATACATTGAATGGTAGAGGCAGGTTATCGCGGAACGACAGGATCTCGCCATCCAGCACCGTACCATCAGGAAGTTGTTGTAAAAAGGGGTGCAGCTCCGGAAACTTATCGGTAGCCAAATCTTCACCACGACTCCATATAAAGATCTCGCCATCGCGTTTAATCAGTTGCGCGCGGATGCCGTCCCATTTCCATTCGGCCTGCCATTCGTTTGCATTACCCAGCAGGGTTTGCATGGCCTCAGGCGTTTTTTGTTTTTCGGATGTTTCCTGTACCGGGTAAGCTAAAAAGAAAGGGTAGGGGCGCGATACATCTTCCAAGGCGGTATCGGTATGCACCAATTCTTCGTAACGGTAAGTTTCCGGCATCCAGTTACCCATTAAACGGTGGGTAAGCGTGGCGGCATCCAGCTGTACCACATCGGCCAGCGCTTTAATAACCAGGCTTTGCGATACACCAACCCTAAAGCTCCCGGTTAATACTTTGTTAAATACAAACCTTTCCTGCGCGTTCAACATAGCCCACGATTGCAGTAACCAGGCATGCTTTTCTACTTCAGGTAAATTATTGAGCCCGTTAATTTCGGCTATCCATTCGGTTAGTGTTTTGTTGCTGCTGTTTTCATGATCGGGCAAAAGCAAGGCTGCCGTTTCAGCTAAATCGCCTACTATATGATAGCTTTCTTCAAAAAGCCAGGCCGGTATGTTGGCCGCCTCAATAGCCCATAACCTAAAAAAGGTAGAATTGATTTGTCGCTTGGGTTTACGGCCCATAAACAAAGCCATCATGTGCATCTTATCGGTATCGGGCACACTGTTAAAGTAATCTTTCAGTACTTTAACCTTCTCATTAGTTTTGTTGGTTTCATCTAACGAGGTAAAGAGTTGAGCAAAGGCTTTCATACAACACCCTCCACCCCTTCTAAATCTCCCCCGAGGGAGCCGACTTGGGAGCTTTTAATTTCAAAGCCCTCTCCTTCGGGGAGGGTTTGGGAGGGGTTCGTTGGAGAGGGCTGGGGTGAGGTATCCTCTTCTCCACCATACAACGTATGCACCTCATGCGCATCAAAACCTATCTCCCTTAAATATCTCGAAAAACTGGCGGTTGAACCGTGCGTTAAGTAAACCGAATCGCAGCCCGTAGCATCTATAGCACTCACTAAGCCATCCCAGTCGGCATGGTCGGAGAGTACAAAGCCACGGTCGGCCGCGCGGCGGCGTTTAGCTCCGCGCAAGGCCATCCAACCAGAGCAATAACCAAAGCTATACGGCCCAAACTTACGCATCCAGGGCGTACCTACCGATGATGGCGGTGCAATGATAATTCCCTTTCGCACTTCTTCTTTAACTGAATCTACGGTAATGCGGTGCGTTTCCTGCAAGGTGATTCCATTGCGGCGTAACGCTTCGTTGGTATTTTCGATAACGCCGTGGGTATATACTTTGCCTATAGAAAGATCAAGGTTTTGGAGGATGCGCTGTGCTTTACCTAAAGAGTAGCCCACAATAACCGTAGCCAGGTTGTTTTGCACATTTTGCTGCCACCAGTGGTTTACATCGGCAAAGAGCTTAGCCTGTGGTTTCCATTTGTAAATGGGCATACCAAACGTACACTCGGATATGAAATGGTTGCACTTTACAGGTTCAAACGGCGTACAAACGCCGTCGTCTTCCACTTTATAATCGCCCGATACTACCCATACCTCGCCCTGACTTTCTACCCGTATTTGCGCCGAACCTATTACATGCCCTGCCGGGAACATGGAGATTTGTACTCCATTTTTCATTACGGTTTCGCCGTATTCCACAGTTTGCAGTTGTATGTCACCCAAACGGTAATACAATACTTCGCGCGACAGGTGGTGAGCCAGGTAATGCTTATGACCGGTATAAGCATGGTCGGCGTGAGCATGGGTTATAACGGCATCATCAACCGGTTGCCAGGGGTCTATATAAAACTTTCCCTTGGCGCAGTAGATTCCTTTATCAGTAAATTCCAGCAGCGGTTTGTGCGACATATGATAGATAACGGTATTTAAGTGAGTTGGTTTTAAAGCTGCCGTGTGGAACAGAGGAAAGACGGAACGTTTGAATTAAGATTGCACATACTATAAACGCAAAACGCCCGGCTTATGGCCAGGCGTTTTGCGTTTATAGTATTTAAAATTACGGGGCTGTTTGAGGTGTAACCGTAGTTAGGTTATTTGCCTTATCCATTCCTATATAATCGGTTAAAATCTGTCCGGCTTCTCTTTTCAGGAAATCCAGGTCTTCATTTTTTGGCCTGGTTTGACCTTTTTTAAGCGGCGTTAAACCCAGTGCGGTACGGCGCAGGTTGTTACGCTCGAAGTTGGTCTTTTCGTCTTTATCGCGCTGTTGTTTAAGTTCCTGCTCGTTCAGGGTAATACTGGTTTCGCTTTGACGCTTTTTGTATTCTTCCAGATCTTCTAACATGTATTTGTAGTTAGCACTGGTAGCCATGCGCTGCTCATGTAGTTTAGTAAGCTGAGGTATAACAGGAGTTAAATCACCAGCCTTGGTATAAGTGCTTTTAGCAATCATATCAAACGGCAGTGCCGAAGGCTCGGTATCTTCACCATATTTATCCAAAGGAATAATAGATGGGAAGCTGATATCGGGCATTACGCCTTTGTGCTGGGTAGAACTTCCGCTGATGCGATAGAACTTGGCAATTGTTAAGTTCAATTGACCAAACTTTGACTCAGCACCTGTGCTGTTTGATTTTGTTTTAGCCAGGTTGTTAATCATGTCCTTAATAGACTGGCTGATCACCTTATCCAGTTCAATGGCACTTTGTACGGTACCCTTACCGTAAGTTTGGGTGCCAATAATTAAACCACGGCCGTAATCTTGTATGGCACCTGCAAAAATTTCGGAAGCTGAAGCACTGAATCGATCAGTCATTACTGCCAGCGGACCAGCGTAAGTTACCGATGGGTCTTCATCTTCGTTAATTTCAATGCGGTTACGGGTATCGCGTACCTGAACCACCGGACCATTCTTAATAAACAAACCGGTCAGTTCAATAGCCTCAATTAATGAACCACCACCGTTTTGACGTAGATCCAAAATTACACCGTCTACATTCTCACGTTTCAACGAATCCAGGATCAGTTTAACATCGCGGGTGGTGCTTTGATAGTTAGGGTCTTTAGCACGGTAAGCAGCAAAGTCAATGTAAAATGCCGGTACATTAATAATACCAATTTTAACGGTTTTGCCATTAGAATTATAAGTACGGATTTCTTTTTTAGCCAGCTGATCTTTCAATACGATCTTCTCACGCACCATTTCTACAATTTTAGGCTGTGCAGCTGCAGAGCCTTTAGGCAATAGTTTTAACCTAACGGTTGTTCCTTTAGTACCACGGATCAATGCAATGGCGTTTTCTATTCTCCAACCAATTACATCCTGAAACTCGCCTGTTTTACCTTGGGCAACGCCCACAATGCGGTCGTCTACGTTAACTTGCTTGCTTTTATCGGCAGGACCGCCTACAACTACGCTTTTAATGGTGATATATTCGTTTTCTGATAACAGGGAAGCACCTATGCCCTCCAAAGAGCGCGACATTTCAATGTTGAAATTAGCGGCATTGGCAGGGTTAAAATAATTAGTATGCGGATCAACAGATTCGGTAAAGGCATCCATAAACGACTGGAACACATCTTGGTTAGATAGCTTTTTGGATTGAGCCAACAGGTTTTGGTAACGCTTGCGCAACGTTTCCTTGTTCTTGGTCATATCGGCACTGGCCAGCTTTAAGTTAAGCAGGTCGTATTTTACGCGCTGACTCCAAAGCTTGTTCATATCAGCTTCGTTGCTTACCCATGGTTGTTTCTCTCTATCGTAAGTAAACGATTCGCTCTTGGTGAAATCGTAAGTTTTATCCAGTTGCGCTAAAGAGTAGTTGATCCTTTCCAGGTAACGTTTCTGAAACACATTGAAAATAAAGAAAGCATTGTTGAGGTTACCTGCTTTCAGGTCATCATCTAATACCGTTTTAAAGCGGTCGAAGTCCTTTACATCCGATGCTAATAAGTAGTTATGATTTTCATCCATCGATTTAACGTAGCGGTCAAATATCACGGTAGATAATGAATCGTTCAGACTTACCTTTTTATAGTTATAACTGGATACTAATGAGGCCACTTCCTTAGCCACCAGGCTTTGCTGCGCATCGGGCTGCAGGTTGGTTGAACCGTCAACCTTAACAGGTCCTGATGACGTGGAAGCCTGGCAAGCCAGCGCCGTTCCAAGTACCAGGAACATATATACTTTTTTAAACATTTCCTTTACGGTTTTTAATTGAATATCCAATATGTTATAAAACATCAATATTAGTGCCTATATTATACAGTTGCCAAAGTAAATAAAAAAGAGACAGCATTTAACCGTCTCTATAATAGAAATGTAATATAGCGCGCAATGTTTTTATTGCAACTATTATTTTTACTTATGTACTATGGTGGAGTTGTGGGGAGACGGAAGGATGATTCTCGGCTTATGGCGAAATTGCGGCGCTGACTTTATGCGCTGGTGTGAACTTGTAGTTAGTATCTAATCTACTTAATACGCAAAAAAGCCCGGCTTTTATCGCCAGGCTTTCCATATATTATTAAGTAAGCTTATAAAGTAGTAGTACCCGCCAAAACAGCTTCCGGTTTTACGTAAGCCAGCTTGCTGCGTTGTAAACCATCCATATTCTTTTTAACGGATAATACATCATCCTGCCAGTTGTGGGAGATAGCCATATCGCGGGCTTCGTCCAGGTCTTGCTGGGCAAGGGCAAAATCGCCAATGGTTGATTTTACGCTGGCCAGTTCAATGAGGTTGGCAATGGTTAAACGGTCGTTGCTTTGCTGGCGCGATAGGTTGTTGCTTTGCAGGTAAAACCATTTGGCTTCTGATAGCTTGCCTTGCTGTACATAAATTTTAGCCAGTTCGTTAAAACTGTAGCTGGCATCTTCATACTGCCTGAAACGCATTTGATGTTGCGCCGTTTTCATTACCGAACGTTCGTTGAGGGTAAGGCTGTAAGGTGTTAAGCCTAAAGTTAAACGGGTTACTTTGGTGTTAATTAACTTGGCGGCCGATAGGCGGAAAGGGGCAGATTTAACTTCGGACAGTGCAGAGTAGCGTTTGTGTTTTTTAAAAGACCACCATTGTGCCGAAGCCGAAAAACTAATGGTACACAATAAAGCAAGTAAGAATACCTTCATGTATTTTCTTGTTTGAGTTTGTTTAAATTAATTAGCAAGTAAAAATACCGCTAAATATGTAAACTAACAGCAATGAAAGTGTAATTTAATTAAAAAATTTTACTTCTCCATCATATAATGCCCAAACCATATAGGGGTGGGTATCAGCATGGTAAAGCTCTCCTGCCGCAGTAAGCCCAATTATACCTGCAAAGCCGTCAAAAGGTTTCATTTCAGTTAAAGTTTTTTCGGTAGCTTGTGCTAAGGTCATGCCATCGGTAACGCGGGTCACAATTTTAGTGGCCACTGCACCACTCACAATGTCTTCGCCCACACCGGTGCAGCTAATGCCTGCAAAGGCATTGGCATAATTACCCGCCACCGTAGCCGAATCGCTCACCCGGCCCGGAATTTCGTAACCCTTGCCACCGGTAGAAGTGGCCGCGGCTAAGTTTCCATCGGCATCTAAGGCAACGCAGCCCACAGTACCCAAACGGATGCTGTCGTTCAGTTTAGTTTCGTATTCCTGCCTGCGCTGTGGTATTTCGGGATTGTAATAGTCAAAACCATTTTCGCGCGCAAACACCTGGGCGCCATTGCCGCTCAGTACGCGGTCTTCGTAGGCCAGCAGTTTATCGGCCACCTGTATGGGGTTTTGAATATCTTCCACGTTAATCACGCCCGAAAATTTCAAGGTTTGCCCATCCATTAAGGCGGCACTCAGGCGTATTTTGCCATCACTTTGTATTTGCGAACCGGTGCCTGCGTTAAACAAGTCGCAGTCTTCCAGTAAACTGGTGGTATAAACCACGGTTTCGGTAGCGGTATGGTTTTGCAAATAATCGTATCCCTGCTGCACAATGCGGCCCAAGGCCTCCTGCTTAGCCAGTTTAACCTTCTGGTTAGTCCCCGATTCGCTAAAGAAACCGCCGTGTATAATGAGTTTCATATAATTGGATGGTAAATTAAATTTTATGTGCCGTCATTGCGAGCGTTAGCGAAGCAATCCTGCGCAGAACAGTTGCCGGTGCACCTATCGTACAGCGATTGCTTCGTACCTCGCAATGACGTGTTTTTTATTATCAGGGCGTTTCCCTCCGGGCCGGGCTTTCCGCTCATACTGCACAGGCCTTAGCCACGTGCCGGTATCCGCTTCAATCCCTAACGTAAAGGTAAACTTGTTTGAACCGGAATTATGCAGAATGGGGGTCTAAATTTTCAGAATTTAAGGATTAACTGAATGCCTTTCTTCTCTTCGCTCTTCAAAACCCCGCTCCCCGAACCTCAATCCCCGCAACCGTCTTGACTCTCTTCTCCTAATCTCTATCCGGCATTTGCAAATAAACGCCTTCTTCCACCTTAGTTTTCTTTTTCATGATCAAGCGGTGCTGGGGCAGATCGTACTTGTCAAAAATCGACATCACATGAACCTTCAATCCTTCAATAGAAACCGGCGAACCCATTTCCACATCATATATATTAGTTTGCAAAAGCGCGCGGCCATCTACCACAATGGTAAGGCCCGAGCCTATCGCTTCCATTGTACTGCCTTCGGTAATGAGCAAACCGGCATCTTCGCCTAAACCTATACCCAAAATGCCCGGGTTACTGGCTACGGCATAAAACAGGCGACCAATACGTCCGCGCTGCACAAAGTGCGTATCAATAATCATGTGGTCAATAAAACCAAGTCCGGCAGTAATTTGCACTTCGCCTTTTACCAGGGCTTCGCTGCTTTCGCCGCGATAGATCATGTTGGTAGAAGCTGCCGCCGCACCGGCCGATGTACCGGCTACAATAAAGTTTTCGTGGCAGTAGCGGTGTTTTAAGATCTGTAAAAATTCGGTACCGCCGTAAATGGAACTCAGGCGCAACTGGTCGCCACCGCTAAACATCACCACGTCAGCTTCGCGAATGCGGGCTAAATATTCCGGGTTCTGAGTATCTTCCCGGTTACGGATGTCAATTACATTTACGTTATGTACCTCCAGCTGGTTGAATGCTTTAACATATTCAATGCCTACCAGTTCGGGTATTTGCGAAGCGGTGGTAATTACTTCTACTTTAGAGCCTGTTTGCTTAGCCGATTCGTTGATCATACGGCGTAAAATGCCGCGTTCAAAAAACTTCATGTAGTTAGGCTTGGTGATGTGTTCTTCGGCACCAATGTTAGTGCCCATATCCACCGCGCCACCTATTATTATTAATTTACCTTTCGGGACAATCATCTTTAAATTAACCTGGTATATTACAAAGTAATAAAAAAATGCGGTTAAACTTTGCTTTTAAATAATAATTATGCTGCATATACATCAAAATTTGCATTCCATTGTTACTTTTATAAGCAAACAAAAGCAGTCCCCTCCGCACTTCTGCCCGGGTGGGTAATGCTGTTTAAATTTCCCTCCCTGCCGGTGAGGGGCAAGGCAGAAACATTATAGAAAGATTTATGAAGATTGAAAAGATTCAGGTGCTGCGTGGCCCCAATATTTGGAGTATAAGCCGGAAAAAATTAATACAAATGCGCCTGAATTTGGAAGAGCTGGAACATAGCCCAACCAATACCATTGATGGCTTTTACGAGGGTTTAAAAGAACTGCTGCCCAGCATGTACAGTCACCGTTGTTCGCCGGGCGTGCCGGGCGGCTTTTTTCAGCGGGTAGAACAAGGTACCTGGATGGGCCATGTGATAGAGCATATTGCGCTCGAAATACAAACCCTGGCCGGTATGAACACCGGCTATGGCCGCACGCGCGAAACCAAAACACCGGGCACTTATAACGTGGTTTTTAATTACCTGGAAGAAAATGTGGGTGTGTTTGCTGCCAGTGCTGCCGTAAAAATTGCAGAAGCTTTAATTGCAGGTACGCCTTACGACCTGGAAAAAGATATTCAGCAAATGCGCGAGATCCGCGAAAATAGCCGCTTAGGCCCAAGTACGGGCTCTATTGTGGAAGAAGCCATATCGCGCGATATTCCGTGGATCAGGCTTAACAAGCAATCGTTGGTGCAATTGGGTTACGGTAAAAACCAGGTGCGCATCCGTGCCACCATGACCGAAAAAACCAGCAGCATAGCCGTTGACTTGGCCGGTAATAAAGAAGAAACCAAACGAATTTTACAGGAGCAGGCCATTCCGGTTGCCAAGGGCATGACCATTACTTCGGCCGAGCAGGTTAAAGAAGCTATCCGTACTGTTGGCTTCCCGCTGGTATTTAAACCGCTGGATGGTAACCATGGTCGTGGTGCTACCATTAATGTTAAAACAGAGGAAGAAGCCATATCGGCATTTGAGCATGCGGCCAAAATATCGCGCCGGGTTATTGTTGAAAAATTTGTGACCGGCTACGATTTTCGTGTATTGGTGATCGATAATAAAATGGTTGCTGCTGCCCTGCGCGTACCAGCCCATATCAAAGGTGATGGTACATCTACTATTCAGCAACTCATTGATCAGGAAAACACCGACCCGCGACGTGGATATGGGCATGAGAATGTGCTTACCAATATATCGGTAGACCGTGACACCATGGATCTGCTCAATAAACTGGAATATACGCTGGAAACCGTTCCGGCTGCCGAAGAGATCGTTTACTTAAAATCGACCGCTAATTTAAGCACTGGTGGTACCTCTATTGATGTAACCGACCAGGTACACCCCGAAAACGTTTTTATTTGTGAGCGTATTTCACGGATTATAGGTCTGGATATTTGCGGTATCGACATTATGGCCAATAACCTGACCGAACCCCTGACCGAAAACGGTGGTGTGATCTTAGAAGTGAACGCCGCGCCGGGTTTCCGTATGCACATTGCCCCAAGCGAAGGCTTGCCGCGTAACGTAGCCGGTAGCGTGGTTGATATGTTGTACCCTTACGGCAAATCGGCCCGCATTCCTATTATTGCTACCACGGGTACCAATGGTAAAACCACAACCACTCGCTTAATTGCACACATAGTTAAAAATAATGGCTGGCGTGTGGGCTTCACCACATCCGATGGTATTTATGTACAAAATAGCCTGTTGCTTAAAGGTGACACCACCGGCCCGGTAAGTACCGAATTTATCCTAAAAGACCCCACCGTAGAATTTGCCGTATTGGAAACTGCCCGTGGCGGTATTTTGCGTTCGGGATTAGGCTTTGGTCAGTGCGATATTGGCGTGATCACCAACATTCAGGAAGATCATCTGGGCCTGTCTGACATTCATACGCTCGACGACCTTATGCGGGTTAAAAGCGTGGTGATAGATTCGGTTAAGAAAAATGGCTGGGGCGTGCTGAATGCCGACAACGAATACTGCGTAAAAATTGGTAAACAAGCGCGTTGCTTTGTGGCCTATTTTAGCATGGATGAAAACAACCCGGTAATTAAAGCGCATTGCCAAAAAGGCGGCATAGCCTGCGTTTACGAAAACGGTTACATCACCATTAAAAAAGGCGACTGGAAGATCCGCGTACAACGCGCCAGCCAAATCCCTATTACTTTTGGGGGTACGGTTCCGTTTATGATAGAGAATGTTTTGGCCGCTACACTCGCTACTTACCTGTGGGGCTTTAAAACCGAGGATATTAAAACCTCGCTGCAAACCTTTGTGCCTTCGGCCACGCAAACACCAGGGCGCATGAACATCTTTAACTTTAAAGAGTTTAAGTTCATGGTCGATTTTGCGCACAACCCTAATGGCTACACCGGTATTAAGGAGTTTTTGAGTCACATCGATTCGCCGCAAAAAATTGGCCTGATCTCGGGCACTGGTGACCGCCGCGACGATGACCTGCGCGAATTGGGCCGAATTGCCGCCACCATGTTCGATCATATTTTGCTGCGCCAGGAAAACCATACCCGCGGCCGTACTAAAGAGAACATCATAGGCCTGATGGTAGAAGGTATAAAAGAAGTAAATCCTGATATGTCTTACGAAATATTAGGCTCCGATAAAGACCCAATAGCCTATGCCATTAGCCTGGCCCAGCCTGGTGCCTTTATCACTACCCTGAGCGATGCTGTAGATAACGCGGTGGAGATCGTCCAAAATTTCCAGGAAAAGGAGAGATTGGGGTAGTTTTTAGTACGGAGTTCTGAGTCAAGAGTCAGGAATCAAGATCTTTTTATATTATACAAGAAAGCCGTTATTGCTTACAGCAGTAACGGCTTTTTATCTATATTCTTGATTCTTTGCTCTATATTCTCGTCCCGCTCAAATAATAATGCCATAGCAACATAGCGGCTATGCTGCGGTACGGTCGCCATTGGTTGGCCATGTGCAGCAATTCTTCTTTTTTAGTAGTGGTCGGCAGCTGCTTCAAACGTTTCATAGCGTTTACAACAGCGAGGTCGCCAACGGGAAAAATATCGTTACGGTGCAGCACCATCAGCAGGTAAATATCCACCGTCCAGTTGCCAATGCCTTTCAGGTCGGTTAGTTTGGTGCGCACTTCTGCATCGGGCAGGCGTTCCAGTTCGGTTAAGTTCAACTTTTCGCTTAGTATAGCCTCAGCCAGGTATCTTACATAAGTGGTTTTTTGTCGGCTGAAATAGCAGGCTTTCAATTCCTCATCGGTAAGTTGCAGTACCCGTGCCGGTGTAATTTCCTGCACTCTTTCTTTCAGCTTATTCAACGCCGCTAGTGCCGAAGCCAACGATACCTGCTGCTCCAAAATTACATGCACCAAAGTTTCAAATGTATTGCTCCTGCTCCAAAACGGTGGGTAACCGTGGTTAGTTATAATCGCCGCTAAATGTTCATCGGCTGCAGCCAGCTGATCGCAGAGGTGGTGGTAGGTTTGTTGGGTGAAAGCGGGGATCATGGGCAATGTTGTGCGGCAAAGGTAACGTGTTTACAGGTTTGGTAAAACTCGAACTGACTAACTGCCACCAAATCGGCTTCCAGCTCACGGCTGATATAACCCAGACGCCGTACAGCACTTAAAGCGGCAAGTCCACTACTTCAATCTTTTGCCCATCTTTACCTAGTAAAAAGCTCATGGGTTGCTCTGGGTCTTTAATGATCTCAAACAACAGATAGCCCCACTTCTTCCAAAAATTTTCGAGCACTTGCCCGTAAGTTTTGTTTTGCCACTCGTCAAAAACCGGGCGGCCGCTGGTGCCGCGTAAGGGACTGGCTTCTATAAATATGTCGTTTTGTACAGGTAAAATGTCAAACTCGGGCAGGCGGTTGAACAAAAATGCGGAGTAAAACATCCGGGCATTAAACTCTTCGAACTGTATAGGATGCAGGGTTTCGTTCTTAAACTGGTCGTATATATCCTGATGGTAGCGACCGTTTGTGCCATTATCCTGCAGGCAAATGATCAGTCCAAAATCTTGTATGCGTAACGAAAAGGTTAGTGTATTGATCTCATCGCGGTACGCAAATTCATTTTCCGCGTTGTTCACTTTAAACAGTAACAGGCTAAACGGTGTAAATCCGTCAAAAATAACAGACTTGTTCAGGCTCTGCAACATCATGTGCAGGTGACTAAACTTATGGATCAAACCCTGCGATACGCTGAATTGCTCGCCTTGAGCGTGCTGCTGTTTTATGCCAGCCTGTAATTCGTTAAAAATAATACCATACAATAACTTACCCGCCCACTGGAATAATTTTAGCGGCTCCAATTGCTTTACAGCGTCGTAACCTTCGGTAAAAGCCGCTTCAATCTCTGTTTCTAAAGGGGTTATATAGGCATTATTAACTTCGGTAGCGCAGGGCAGTTTGAGGTCTTTATAGCCAATATAGCTTTCGTCCAGTAGCTTAATTACCTTGTCTTCCAGCTGGTAACGGCTCATGAGCCATGCGGGGAAAACCTGAATTTTTTCTTCTTCGGTGGCTAAAGTTTCGCCGGTTAAAAAACAGTTGCGGTTACTGAAATTAAAACGGGTAAACGGGTTATAAAGAGTTTCAGGCATGAGGCAAAGATAAGCACCTCACCTAAATCCTCTCCAAAGGTGAGGACTTTAATCATCATAAATAAGTAATTTCGTTAGTTTTACTTTATATATGAAACTAACCTATAACCCTTTCCAGCTGCAATTGAAGCACCGGTTTACCATCGCTAAGTTTTCGCGCACGGCTACGCCGCTTATGCTGGTTCAATTGGAGCACGAAGGCCACATAGGTTATGGTGAGGCATCAATGGTACCTTACATGGGCGAAAGCGTGGAAACGGCCACAGTTTTTTTAAGTAAGATTGATGTAAACGAGTTAAAGTATCCGTTCAATTATGCAGTGATTATGGCTTACCTGGATAGTTTAACAACGGGCAACCCAGCCATTAAAGCCGCAATAGATATTGCCCTGCATGATCTGGAAGGCAAACTCCTCAATAAACCCTGCTGGCAACTACTGGGCAGTAACCCTGAACTGATGCCCATTACCAGTTATACCATTGGAATAGATACACCCGAAATTTTCGCGCAAAAAGTACACGAAGCAGCGGGCTATAAGGCCATCAAAATAAAACTGGGCAGCGAAGATGATAAGAAACTAATTGAGACTGTACGGGCTATAACTGATGTGCCCTTGTATGTTGATGCCAACCAAGGCTGGACCAATCGCGAGCAAAGCCTGGACTTAATTTACTGGCTGCATGAGCAAGGTATATTATTGATAGAACAACCCATGCCCAAAACCGATCCTGATAGTAACGCCTGGCTTACTGAACGCAGTCCAATCCCTATTATTGGCGATGAGGCGGTACAGCGTTTAGCTGATGTAGCGCGCGCCAGCGGAATATATCATGGCATTAATATCAAACTCATGAAATCGGCCGGAATGTATGAGGCCGGTCTCATGATTGGCAAGGCACGTGAACTGGGCCTAAAGATTTTAATGGGCTGCATGAGCGAAACCAGCTGCGCCACCCTGGCCGCCGCCGCCCTTGCACCGCAATGCCACTGGGCCGATTTGGACGGGCCGCTGCTTGTGAGTAATAATCCGTTTCAAATGCCGGACATGAACGATGGGAAGTGGATGCTGAGCGATAAGCCGGGATTGGGATTGAATATTTAAGTATAATTATCCCGTCATTGCGAGCGATAGCGTGGCAATCTCTGCATTAACTATCCAATGTTTTACCTACCGTGCAGAGGTTGCTTCGTACCTCGCAATGACGCGTATTATCTGTATTCTTGATTCTGTAATCTTGAATCTAAAAATTACTGGTTCCCCAGTATCACCGGCGTTTTGCTATTCCCCATAATAATAACCTTGGCATTGGCAGATGTGGCGATGGCTTTTTGTGCTTGTATACTTTCGTATTGTAATTGCTTGTCAGACAAACCGGTGGATAGGATCTTCTGATAATCGGCTATACCCTGGGCTTCTACACGTTTACGTTCGGCTTCCTGGCGTTCTTTCTGTAGCACGAACTGCATTTTCTGGGCTTCCTGCTCGGCATTGATCTTCGATTCGATGCTGGCCTTAACTGATGCGGGTAAGCTTACATTACGCACCAGTATCTGTTGCAGTTCTAAGCCATTCTTAGCAAAGTTAGTGCTGATGGTACGAAAGATCCTGTCCTGAAACTGCTGACGTTTGGTAGAATATAAATCGACTGCCTGGTAGTTTACTGCATTATCCCTTAGTACTGTACGGGTTACCGGGCGCACTAACTTATCCAGGTAATCCACACCAATGTTTTGATAGATGTACGGTATCTTTTGTGCATTAACCCTAAACAGCACCGAAACATCGATGGTTACTTCCAACCCATCCGAACATAACATCCTGATGGCATCATCGCCTACCACTTCGCCCTCGCTGTGCACGCCGCTCATGGTGTAGTTTTGGGTTTGAATATTAAAAGAGGTTACATCAACCAACGGGTTCACTACATGCAGGCCGCTTTCGAGCACGTTGCTTTGTACTTTGCCAAACAGGGTTTGTACGCCTGCTTGTCCGGGTGAAATGGTTTTAAATGCCGACAAGAAGATGCCCAGCACTATAAACACGATACCTATAGTAGTGGCAATGCCGCCATAACGGCTCACATTAGCAGCCGACCGTTTTAACACATTGCCTACTACCGCAATTATAACACCCAGAAATATCAGTACCATTTAGCTTATTTTTTTAGAAGGATTTTCCATTGCTCTAACCTGCTTAACCAACCTGATTTTAAGCACTATAAAGATAGCAGCAATAAACACACCTCCTAATAAAAAAGCATACTGACTGTTAGTATATCCCCAATACACCGTATAAAGGCTTATAACAATGCCTATGGTGTATAATACATTTAAAAAAAGCTTTAAAGCCATAGCTTAATACACGCTAATGTTAGGGTCAACCCTATCGGCCCAGGCTAAAATACCGCCTTGCAGGTTGTATAAGTTAGTATAACCCTGCGCTTCTAACTGCATAACGGCCATAGCACTGCGCTTACCGCTGCGGCACATAATTACCACAGGCTTATCGTGGCTTATTTTATCTGTCTCAATTAAGATACCGCCCAAAGGGATCAGCTCACCATTAAGGTTCGACATTTCGTACTCAAAATCTTCACGCACATCAATCAGCTGAAAATCTTCGCCGCTATCTTTCATCCTTTTCAGGTCTTCTACAGTTATTTCTTGCATGTTTTATAAAGTTAACAGGGCAAAGGTAGTTTTTTATACCATAAATATTCAGTCTCAATAGTGTAACAATCAAGCCTGTGCGGCGTTTCACATATACATTAAGTATAATTTTTGTATATTAGTTATTGATGAAAAAAGTAACCCGCTTCTTTTGGTTCTGTTCGGGAGCGCATATAGACACCTTGAAGAAATACCCCATTGAACACAACCGGTATGTGGGCATTGGGGCTACTATATTTTTTACCGCTTTGTTTGCCTCACTATCTGGCGGTTATGCCATGTACTTTGTGTTTAGCGGCAATCCGCTGGCGGTAATTTTTGCTATATTATTTGGCGTAATATGGGGCTTGGCTATTTTTAACATGGATCGCTACATTGTATCCAGCATTAACAAACAGGGCAGTAGTAACCAGCAGTTATTGCAGGCTGCGCCACGTATTTTGCTGGCTATTATGATAGGCGTGGTGATCTCGCGCCCGCTCGAACTAAAGATCTTTGACAAAGAGATTCGTGGTAAACTGAAAGATGCCTATTTGCGCGGACAAAACCGTAAGATAGATACCCTCCAAAAAACATACACGCAAAAGTATGCCATGGAGCTTACCAAAAACACCGACCTGAAAAAGGAAAAGGATTCACTTGAGCGTGATATTAACCGTTCGCGGGTGCAGCTTAACCAGGAAGTTTTTGGTGATAAAACAACCCAAACATCGGGTATAACCGGTTATGGTACTTATGCCAAGCAAAAGGAAGGGGTGTTGCAGGAAAAGGAGAACCGCCTGAAAACCGTTACCGATGACCTGAACAAACTGGAAGGCTATTTAGGCCAGCGTAAAGATTACGAAGGGCTGAACAGCACCCGCCTTTTCACCGGCAGTCAGTTAGATAGTTTGGCAGATGTGGCTGGCTTTGCCGACCGTAACTGGGCGCTGGGTCAATTGTCGTTTAGGCAAGACGGTACCCGCGACCTGGACACTTACCTCGCACAATCATTCATCGGGTATTTGTTCATCCTGTTTGAATGCTTGCCGGTATTTGTTAAGCTGATGTCGCCTAAAGGACCTTATGATGTGGCCGTTGCCCAAATCGCAGAGGCCAATATTCACTTTGCCGAACGCGATAAAGACCGCGAGATCGTAGTCACCGATGAAGTTTTCGACCATCAGGTAAGTTCGGATGTTCAAAAACGAAAGAAGATCATCACCGGCCAAACCGATTATGATTTGGAACAACATAGTTACGATTAGGCTGATTTTAAAGAGTCAACCATTGTCATTTCGAGTGGTAACGAGAAATCTTTTCAAAGTGACAAGCAGGCGGCTTAGCCATTCGAAAAGATCTCTCACTATCGTTCGAGATGACAATAAAGTTTTATTTTTTTTATAAGATAAAACCCTGATTTACGACGGCAAATTTAATGGGTAATAATAAGGTTGTCAGTCTGAGCTTGTCGAAGACTTAGCAAAGTGTACAAGTCTTCGACAAGCTCAGACTGACATGAAGTCTAATCGTATCTATCCATCTTAAAAGCGCACAATAGCTTACAATATCTGCCTTTTTTATCCTATTTTCAGCGCTGCAAACTGCGTTGACATGAAAAAAATTTACTTATCGGCCTTGGCGTTAATGCTATCGGCTGCTGCCTTTGCTCAAAACGAGATTTTCTATACGGTTTCGTTCCCTAATGTAGCTCATCACGAAGCTGAAATCAGTATGCGGGTACCACAAGTACCGGCCGGAACGCTTCGTTTTCGCATGAGCCGTTCCTCACCCGGACGCTATGCCACTCATGAGTTTGGCAAAAACATTTACAACCTCAAAGCCTACGGCGAAAAGAACACCCCGCTTACTGTTAAACAGGTAGAAGGCGATGTGTATGAGATAGCACAACATGGTACAACCGTAATTATCAGCTATACCTTGTTTGGCAATTACATGGATGGCACCTACACTGGTATCACTACTAATAACGCGCACTTTAACATGCCCGCCTCTTTTATGTGGGTAATGGGTATGGAAAAGCGTCCGGCCAAATTCAAGTTTAACGATACTGAAAAATTAGGCTGGAAAGTAGCTACCCAATTAAAGCCGGAAGCTGATGGCATTTATTATGCCCGTGATATGCAATACATGATGGATAGCCCAACATCTTTGGCGGCTTACAAATCACACAGCTGGGATATTGCTAATCCCGGAGGAAAAAGACAAACCATCCATTTAACCACTAACAGCAGTGATGATCAAGGCACTATTGATGCCTTTGGCGAAATGGTTAAAAAGGTAACTTTAGAAGCACAAGCTGTATTTGGTGAACTGCCTGCTTACGATTACGGCAACTATGTTTTTTTACATGATGTGGACGCCACCAATGCGGGCGATGGCATGGAACACCGCAACTCTACCAGCATTGTGCAAACCACACCACAGGTTGCCGGTAACGAAAACCGCTTACTGGGTACATTTTCACACGAATATTTCCACAGTTGGAACGTAGAGCGCATTCGTCCAAAATCGTTAGAACCATTCAATTTTGAGCATGCCAACATGAGCAGCGAACTTTGGTTTGCCGAAGGTTTTACGCAATACTATGGCGAATTGATATTAACCAGGGCTGGTTTTACGCCGCAAGCCAACTATACCCGCACCATTGCCGGCTTGGTTAACACGGTGCTAAATACACCTGCAGCAGCCAGGTACTCACCCGCGCAAATGAGCCGTTACGCTGTATTTGCCGATGCCGGGGTTTCTATTGATCCTAATAACAATGCTAACGTATTTACCAGCTACTACACTTATGGCGGTGCTACCGCTTTAGCTTTGGATCTTCGTTTGCGCAGTGAGTTCAAGCTGACGCTGGATGATTACATGCGTGCCGTTTGGCTAACGCTGGGCAAGCCCGAAAAAGCTTACACCATCCCCGATCTGCAAAGCGTACTGGCTACCGTTACCAAGAACCCAACTTTTGCTGCCCAATTTTTCAGCAAATACATTTACGGTATTGAAAAAAACAACTACGCTGCTTTATTAGATAAAGCCGGTATGGTAATGCGCAGGGTGCAACCCGGCAAAGCATGGGCCGGGCAATTAGGTGGTGCAGGTGGTCGTGGCCGCTCGGGTCAGGCCCGCAGTACCGAAAACACAGGTTTGTTAATTAGCTACAGCACTACCATAGGCACACCGTATTATAAAGCCGGTTTAGATGCCGGTGATATTTTGCTTACTGCAGATGGCACCGCCATACAAGACGGACAAACACTGGCCGACCTGGTTAACGCTAAAAAGCCGGGCGATAAAATTAACATTGCCTACAAAAACCGTTCGGGTAACCACGAAACCGCGGTTACTTTAGAAGAAAGCCCTAATTACGAAGTAGTAACCTATGAAACCGCTGGCAAAGAGCCATCGGCCGCACAAAAAGAATTCCGTAACCAATGGTTAAGCTCCAAAATAAAATAACAATGAAAAAATACACTATAGCCCTGGCCTTATTAGCCACCAGCTTTAACAGCTTTGCACAGGATGTAAACAAGCTGATTCAGCAAAACGATGTTGAGCGCATTATTAAAACCTTGAGCGCCGATGATATGCAGGGCCGTGGCACTTTTACGCCGGGCATTGATAAAGCAGCAACTTTTATTGAAGGCGAATTTAAAGCAGCCGGATTAAAACCGCTTGCCGGTGCTACGGGCTTCCGCCAAAATTTTACGGTTTACCGTACGGTGCCTACGCAAATGCAGGTAAGCATAGATGGTAAAGCCATAGCCCCCGAAAATGTTGCCATTGCCGCCGGTGCACCGTTCGACTGGAGCAACAATGCCGATGTGCAGGTGGTTAAAATTGGTGCAGAGCAAAACTTTCAGCAGGAATACCGCACGTACATGCGCAGCGAAAAGAAAACACTATTACTGGTTGACCCGCGTTTTGAGGCATTCTTTAAACGCCTGAGAGGCTTTTTAAGCGGGGGCAATGTAAGTACCGAAGCTCCAACAGCCAACCCACAACAGGTAGTAATGATATTGGGCGCTTTTGATAATGTGAAAGCCTACGAAGTTAGCTACAAAACCAAAACCGAGAACCCGCCTATATTTAATGTAGCAGGTATGCTGCCGGGCAAAACCAAGCCTGATGAATACGTAGTTTTCTCAGGGCATTATGATCACCTGGGTATACTAAAAGCTATGGAAGGCGATAGTATTGCTAACGGTGCCGATGATGACGCCTCAGGTACAACAGCCATGATCACATTGGCCAAGTATTACAAAAAACTGAACAACAACGACCGTACCCTAATTTTTGTGGCCTTTACCGCCGAAGAAGTTGGCGGTTATGGTGCTACCTACTTTTCTAAGCAATTGGCTCCCGAAAAGGTAATAGCTATGTTTAACATTGAGATGATAGGCAAGACCTCTAAGTTTGGCGCGAATAGTGCTTTCATTACCGGTTATGAGCGTTCTAACTTTGGCGAGATACTACAGCGTAACCTGGAAGGTACCGCCTTTAAGTTTCACCCGGACCCGTACCCGCAGCAAAACTTGTTTTACCGCAGTGATAACGCCACACTCGCTCGTTTAGGTGTACCAGCCCACACCATATCAACCGACCAGATAGACACCGATAAGCTTTATCATACGGTTAAAGATGAGTTCAGCTCATTGGATGCCGCCAACATTACGGCTACCATCAGGGCTATTGCTTTAAGTTCCCGCAGTATTGTTTCGGGTAAGGATACACCTACCCGGATAGCCAAGCTGGAAAAATAGATGGGTTCATCCTACCAACAAAAAAGACCACAAGTGTAATGCTTGTGGTCTTTTTTGTTAAATTGGTTAGGTATTTCATTAGTATAATCAACACTCTTTCCGCATTACATGGTCGTTCATAAAATACGGACCAATGGGTATATCTTCATCATAGGCAATAGTAAAGCCCATTTTTTCATAGAATGTCTTGGCCTTATTATCGCGATTCACATTCAGTTCCAGCTTGCTTTTGCCGGCATGCTTAACCGCATCAACTACCGCATCCAACAATAATTTACCACAGCCTTTGCCTTGGGTTTGCGGGTGACAATACAGCTTATGCAATTTGTAAACTTCTGCATCATCTTCGCGCGGTGAATACGCAGCAAAAGCTACCGGTACGCCATCATCTTCCAGTATCAAATATTGCTGACTACCATCCTCTATTTGTACCGCTACTTTATCAGATACATAAATAGCGTTCAGCATGTAAGTGATCTGCTCGGCCGAAAGTATAGCCTTGTAGGCGGGCCACCAGGTTTGATGGGCTATCTTTACAATACAGTCGGCATCGGCCAGGGTAGCAGGTCGGATAGTATACATACTGCAAATAACCCTTTTTTGGCTGAAAAGTTTAATAGCTTATCTATTATAAATAAGCATGACGGCCCTAATAGCTGTAACAGTATAGATTAGCAAAGCAACCGTTGGATGATATTCAGCTTAGAAATGCAAGCTATTAGGCGTTGCTTAAACAGTGTGAGTAAGGCTTTTCCCGGCGCTTTTTCGAAAAGAGGGAGCATTGTGTTTGTACAAACATTTCCAAACGCGTCATTGCGAGGAACGAAGCAATCTCTGCGGAGAAGGATAGTCCGCTACCTATCGTGCAGGGATTGCTTCGTTCCTCGCAATGACGTTTTTTCTTCCAACTAAGAACTCTTGACTAAAGACCTTCATCTTCCTCAATACTTATATTTATTCCCCCACAGCTTTTTCAACTTCTCGCGCGCTTCATTTTCGCGGGCGTTGTTGCCGGGCTCGTAAATTTTAGTGCCTTTAATGGTGTCGGGTAAAAAGTCCTGCTCAATAAAATTCCCTTCGTAGCTATGGGCGTATTTATAATCTTTACCATAACCAATGTTCTTCATCAATTTGGTTTGGGCATTACGCAGGTCGAGCGGTACGGGCAAATCGCCGGTTTGTTTAACCAGTGCCATGGCCGCATCTATAGCGGTATAACTGGCGTTGCTTTTGGCTGATGTAGCTAAATAAATGGCCGCTTGCGACAGGATGATACGCGCTTCGGGCATGCCAATTTTGTTAACTGCCTCAAAGCAGCTTTGTGCCAGCAACAGGGCGTTAGGGTTGGCGTTACCAATATCTTCGGATGCTAAAATGAGCATGCGCCGCGCAATAAACAGCGGATCTTCGCCACCTACCAGCATACGGGCCAGCCAGTATACCGCACCGTTAGGGTCGCTGCCCCGCATGGATTTTATAAAGGCCGAAATAATATCGTAATGCTGCTCACCGGCCTTATCATACAGCGCCATGTTTTGCTGCACGTTTTCGAGCACTGCATCGTTGGTCACTACAATTTCGGGCGTATCAATGGAATTAACTAACAGTTCGAATATGTTAAGCAACTTACGCGCATCCCCGCCCGAAAGGCGCAGCAGTGCTTCATGTTCCTGAATAGTGATCTTTTTATTTTTCAGCACCTCGTCTTCCTGCATGGCTTTGTTAAGCAGGTTAACCAAGTCCTCCTCCTCCAGGTGTTGTAAAATATAAACCTGGCACCGCGAAAGTAGTGCGGAGATCACCTCGAAGGATGGGTTTTCGGTGGTAGCGCCAATCAGCGTTACAATGCCCCGCTCTACCGCGCCTAATAGAGAGTCTTGCTGCGATTTGGAAAAACGGTGGATCTCATCTATAAATAATACAGGCAGTGTTTGTCCGCCCTGTTTAAGTAGCGATGCTTTTTCGATCACTTCCCGCACATCCTTCACGCCCGAGTTAATGGCGCTTAACGCGAAGAATGGCCGCGACAGGCTTTGCGAAATTATATAGGCCAAGGTTGTTTTACCCACCCCCGGCGGCCCCCAAAACAACATCGACGGTAAATTACCCGATTCGATAGCCTTGCGCAGCACCGCTCCTGGTCCTACTAAATGCTTTTGCCCTACGTAATCGTTTAACGATTTAGGGCGCATACGTTCGGCTAACGGCGGCAAATTATTCATGCCACAAATTTCGGCAAAGTTAAAGGGAAATCCTAATAGATAGCTTTAAACGCACTACAGCATGAGGCCGACTCACTTACAATCCCAACTGCCTTATAAAAGTGGAAACTGCACTATGATCAAGTAATATGGTGAGCATAATACCACTCAAGGCACCAAAAAAGTGGGCGTCGTGATTGATATTGTCGTTCGATTTGCGGGAGGCGTAAGCACAATAAATTAAGTACAGCACGCCGTATAAAATAGCCGGGATAGGAATAGGAAGCGGGAAAATGATCATTTTGGTCATGGGGTTGAACAAAATATAACTGAACAATACCGCGCTTATAGCGCCCGAAGCACCCAGGCTGCGGTACCAGTAATCATCCTTGTGCTTACCTATAGTAGGCAAATCGCTCAAAATTAAACTGGCCATGTATAACAAGCCAAACTGCCAGTGCCCAATAATTTCTTCGAGCTGAAAGGCAAAGAAAAAGTAGGTGAACATATTGAACAGCAAATGCGTCCAGTCGTTATGAATAAAGCCACTGGTGATTACCGTCCATAGCTTTTCGCCTTTGGCAACGCTGTAAGGATGCAAGGTAAGTTCGCCACGCAAATTATCATTGGAAAAGGCCAATAATGATAACAGGATGGTGATGACAAATATAATTGAGGCCACGGGGGCCAGTGTTAAAAATTCCATGGTTATTGCAGATCGAGTGGTGTATTGGTTAATAAGCGGCCTACAGGGTAGCGTAGGTATGTTTGTTCGTAAAAGGGTGAATTGCGGTAAATAAACTCCAGTTGGGCACCTGCACTTTTGGCTAATTGCGGGTTCTTGTTTTTTTCATCGTCTAACAGCTTTTGCAGTTCGGGGTGCTTTTTGAGGTAATCGAAGGCAATGTCTTCAAACACATAGTCTGAATAATGTTCCTTCTGACTCAGCATCGAATCGAAAAAATTCCAGGTAAAAAATGAGTCGACCGCCTGTGGCTCCAGTGTTTCCACAATATAACGGTTAATGGCCTGGTTAGTATATACCACGTAATCGCCTTCATAAAATTTAACCTGGTTATTATCCACCGTTTTCAACGTGACCGAATTATGCAGGTAATGGCCTTCGTAGGGGCGGGTAGCCGTTTTGTAATCGGCTATATAATAGGTTTGCAAAGTAAGCGTGGTATCGTGCTTTAAACGGCGCATAGCCACTTTGTTAAGTTTAAACAGGTCTATGATTTTGCTCCATGCTTGCGGAATAACGTAAGCCACCGGTTTATCGGCCGTTAAAGTGGCTTTATAGGTGTTATAATACTTTATATTCTTGGTGTAAGGCTTGTTGCGGTCGTAATATAAACGGGGTAAGCCGCTAATGTCGCTGGGTTTGTAACCGGCCTCGTACCCTTTAAACGGAATCATGTCAAACTTTTGCTCATCCAAGGCCCAGTTCAGCGCATAGGTTTTTTGCTGTTTCACCTGCTCATCGGTGCGGCGTTTGAGTTCACCTATCTTAGCCGCATCACGCTGACAAATGTTAATGAGGTGCTGCATGAACTGATACGTAGCATATACTTTTTTGTCGTACGCTTTGAGCATGTGCGTTTCGGTCACATAACTGATAATATTGTGTTGCACCGTATATCCTGTTGAAAAGCGAGGCGTCTCAATAAAAGCCACAATGCCCGAGTCGGGGGTGCGTTTCAGGCTTTCCACATAAGGTACCATTTCAAAGCCGCTTTTTTCCATCCGCCTAAACAATTCTGGCGATAGGGTTTTAGCTGTATACTCGGCCAGTAAGGGGTGCTGCTTATCTTTCTGTGTTTCAATCAGCGTCATTACGTACTGGTAATCGGCACCGTTGCTGGCATGGTTGTCTAAAAATATATCGGGGTTCCAGGCATTCAGGATTTGCATAAAGGCCAGCGCATTGCGGCTATCGGCTTTTATAAAATCGCGGTTCAAATCCAGGTTGCGATAATTTCCCCTGAAACCGTAAGCCCGCGGGCCGTTCTGACTTATGCGCGATACACCCCGGTTTAAGCTGCCATCAATATTATAAACCGCAATAAAGCATACCACTACATCTTTGGGTAACTGGTTTTTCTTCAACAGATCGCGCACCAGCATCATGCTGGCATCAATACCCTCAGGTTCGCCGGGGTGAATGCCATTGTTAATTAAGATAATCCGCTTATTTTGCTGCTTAATTTTAGCCGGATCGAACACGCCGTCTTTGGAAACTACCACCAGTGTTAAAGGCTTACCCACATCGGTTATACCGTAATTAAACAGCCGTACCTGCTGCGGATATTGCTTAACCAGCTTAGGATTATAAGCCATTACCTCGGCATAAGTAGCCGTGTAATTTTTATCTTTACTTAACTCGAACGGGGTAAGCTGGGCAAAAGCCGTGCTGGCCGCCAAGCCTAAACTGAAGAGAAACAGCAGTTTTTTCATACGGCGTTAAAGATAGTAGTTATTGAGTTATTAGGTTATTAAGTTGTTATCTTCAAAACATTTAGTTTAAACTTTATATTGCCTTATTAACTTATTAACCTATTAACCTATTAACCTATTAACCCAATAACCCAATAACCCAATAACCCAACCCCATGCCCATCCTCCACATCCTCAATGGCGATGCAACTTTAACAGGCTTTAACCAAACCGGGCTCGATGGCGAGGTGCTGGTTTGGCGCGAAGTATTTTCGGAAGGGCCTTTAACCGCCCGGCTGGATGCTGATTTTTGGAACAGGCGTGCCGATTGGATCAGTAATGCTTTTGAAGATGCTGCAGGCAGTTACCAGGAAAAGGTACTGCACGAACTGGAAAAGCTGAGTGAGCCTTACGATGAAATAAACCTGTGGTTTGAGTTTGATTTGCATTGCCAGGTAAACCTGTTGGGTGTAATGCAACTGTTGAAGCAGGAAGTAGATTTAACTGCGCCTGCCTTATATTTGATTTGCCCTGATCGTTTCCCTGGTGTAGAAAATTTCAGAGGTATGGGGGAATTGAACGGCGATCAGTTGGAAGACCTTTACGATGCCCGCCTGCACTTAACTGAATATGATTTTATTATAGCTACCGAAGCCTGGCAAAAATATATCCAGTTTGATGCAGAAGCCCTGCAGCAATGGATAAACGCTACACCTTTTTGGGGAAGCCTGCACTTGTTAAAACCGGCCTTAGAAGCACAAGTAAAGCGATTGCAGGTTAACAGCAATGGCTTGAATTATATTGAGCAGAAGTTGTTGCAGTTTTACGAAAGCGGAATAACCAACCGCAATAATCTGTACCGGTCGTTTTGGAATGAGGAAACTATTTTTGGTATGGGCGAGGCCGAACTGGATATTTATTTAAAGAAATTAGAAGATAGGGAATTAGTAAATTTATTTATTGAATAAAAATAATTAACCCATAAAATAACCCTTAAAACTCGTCGTTTTTATAATAGTACTTCACTAATATAGGGGCACGGTTTTTTGCTTAAAGCAGTGCTCCTATAACCCAAAATTCAACAACACATTTTTTACTAAATTATTTGCAGGTTCATATCTTTGATACTAACCATGGAAATTAACACCTATCTCATTAGCGGTGCAGGCAGCGGCATTGGCCGGTCTATAGCGCAAAACCTGGCAATTGCCGGGCATCAGTGTATTTTGCTGGGCCGTAATGCCGGATCGTTAAACCAAACTTTAAACTCTTTGCCGGGCAGCAACCATCAAATTATAGTGGCCGATGTAAAGGATATAGCAAGTTTGCAAAATGCTTCTGAGAAATTAGGTGCCACATCTGTCAATGGCTTAATAGCTAACGCAGGCATTGGTGGCGAGAACTACTGGGGCGAAGCCGACCGCTGGGACGATATCATTGGTACCAACCTTACAGGTACTTACAACATGGTCAATGCTTTTTTGCCAAACTTGCGCAAAGCGGATGGTACCAAACATATCCTGATCACTTCATCGGTGCTGGCACGTTTGGGTGTGGCTAATTACTCGGCTTACTGTGCGTCCAAAGCTGGCTTATTAGGTCTAATGCGCTCTTGGGCGGTGCAGTTTGCAGCCGAAGAAATACTGGTGAATGCCATTTGCCCGGGTTGGGTAGATACGCAAATGTCGCAAGACGGCTTGCAGGGCATTGCCGATGGTATTGGCATCACCAAAGACGAATTTTACGATATAGCCATGCAAAGCGTACCATTAAAGCGGATGAGCCAACCCGAAGAAGTGGCCGCTTTGGTAGCCTACCTGCTTAGCCAGCGCAGCATTACCGGCCAAACGCTGGATATTAATGGCGGTGCGGTAATGAATAGCTAATAGCTAACTACCGGTAAGGTGCCGATACTGCTACAGGCTCACTTTCGTTTTTAAGTCTATCTAAAGCGGTAACCACATACACATAATACTTTCCTTTTTCGGCAGTGATGTCTTCACTGCTGGTTAAAGGGTTGTACTGAATATGTAAGATGTGTTTCGGGTCGCTGGTGTCTATGCGTTCGCCCTGGTAAAAGCGGTATACAACGTAACCGTATACCAGTTCTTTGTCTTTAGCGAGTAGTGGGGTAAGCCAGTTAAGCATCAAACCCCTTTCGGTACGGCCAACCGATAATTGCCGCACCGCATTAGGCGCAACCGAATCTCTCCAAAGCATAACCGGTGGCAATGCGGGCGATTTATAGTAGTTGTTATGCAAAGAGTCATTTAATCCGCCGTAATTTCGCCTTAATGAGGCCGAACTAAAATAAACACTGCCTTGTACACGCGGATTATTACGCAGGTAACGGATCTGTGCCGGTATTTGATCAGGGTTTTTAAAGCCAATGTTGCGGGGCTCGTTTACACGGTAAGCAGCCTGACCAATATAGAGGTGACGGTTATAAGTATTGTCGCTCCACCAGTTGGTTAGTTTTTCAAAGGCGGCGGCACGGTTACCAAACGGCCAGTAAATTTGCGGGTTTATATAGTCCAGCCAACCTTCCATAATCCACTTACGGCTATCGGCAAATTGCTCGTAATATGATGACCCGCCATGGGTGTCCGAGCCTTCAGGATCCTGAGCTGCATTCTTCCATATCCCGAAAGGGCTAATGCCAAACTTCACATGCGGTTTGTACTTATGAATACTATCGGTAAGCATATGTATCAGCGTATCCACATTCTGGCGGCGCCAATCGCGTATGTCGTCATACTCTTCGTGTCCGTATTTTTCAAAGGTAGCCTGGTCGTTTATACGCTGACCGGCAATAGGGTAGGGGTAAAAATAATCGTCCATGTGTATGCCGTCCACATCGTAGTTTTTCACCACATCCAGCACTACCTGTACAATATATTCGCGTACGTCGGGCAGGCCCGGGTTAAACAGCTTGCGGCCACCATAGGTAACAAACCAATCGGGGTGCAGCCGGGTTACGTGCTGCGCGCTAACGGCACCACCATCCATAGTTGCCCTGTAAGGATTAAACCAGGCGTGCAGTTCCATATTACGTTTATGGGCTTCGTTAACGGCAAATTCTAAGGGATCGTAAAATGGATCGGGTGCCACACCCTGTTGTCCATTAAGCCATTTAGACCAGGGTTCGCGGCCTTTGGCGTAAAAGGCATCGGCGGCAGGCCTAACCTGAAATATAATGGCGTTTAAGCCGGCTTGTGCATGATGGTTGAAAATATTTACCAGTTCGGTTTTTTGTCTTTCTACTGGTATACGGGGAGAACTTGGCCAGTCAATATTGGTAACGGTAGCTACCCAAACACCCCTGAATTCGCGTTTGGGATGCGGGTTAAGTTGCTTAACTGTATCGGTTTGCGCTTGTAGTTGTAAACACGTAAGCCATGCGGCTATCATTAGAACTAATCTTATATTCATAGGCGGCAAAACACTCGTTTAAGGGTGGCAAAGATACATAACTCCAATTAAGGTGTTTTAGTATTTGGGGAAAATTATCGGCATGTTTTGTGTTTTCAGGTTATTGTATTTATTTTTAGCCCGCCGGTAAAGCTTTGTTTAAATGCTAATTGAGTGGTTAAATGGTTGATTTTCAGTATTTAAATGTAGTTTTGACTTTAAATGCTTGAACAAAAATTATAGCACTGTTAAATTACGTATGTTGTAATACAGGCGTTTACCTTCAAAACAAAAAATGTTTAGCTTGCTGTATCAGTTTTTAAGGTAAGCGGCGTTATAAAAGGGTAGCCGGTTATGTATAAACTTAAATTAACCTATGGAAAACAATTCTGAACAAACCTCTAAAAAGAACTCTAACGTTATATATTTCCTCATTATAGTGGTGGTTGCTTTGCTGGGTACCGATGTGTATCTGTACATGGCAAAAAAGAAAGATGTAGCCAAAATAGTGAACCAGAGTGAAGACGAAAAGCATCGTTTGCAAACTGAGCTGGATAGTTTAGAGGCTCAGATAGAACAGGTGAGTACAGGCAAGGCTAAGCTAACTGCCGAAATGCAGGCCCGTACCGATAGTTTACAATCGAAAATTGTAGTGTTGAAACGAGCGCTGGCTAAAGGTCAGTTGAGTGTGGCCGAGTTGAAAAAAGCACAGGAAGACATTAAACAACTGCGCTACTTTGTAACCAAGTACACCGCCGATATTGAAGAGCTGCGCCAGATGAATGCCTCGTTAACCACCGAGCGCGATACGCTGAAAAACCAGGTAGCTACGGTATCGCAAAAAGCTACTACTTTAGAGCAGCAAAACCAGGAACTGAACAGCAAGGTTAAAGTAGCATCGGCCTTAAAAATGGGCGCTGCCGAAGTGGTTGCCTATAAAATTAAAGGTAGCGGTAAAGAAGTTGACGTAAATAAGGCTGGTCCGGCTAAAAAGATCAAAGTTAACTTTACCATTGCCAGTAACGCCGTAGCCGAAAAAGGGTTGCATGATATTTACATGCGTATTATTGACCCGGCCGGTAACCTGATGGTATTAAACGATACTGATGTTTTTACCGCCGATGGCCAGGAATTACAGTTTACATACAAAACCTCTGTCGATTACCAGGATGATGGTACAACGTATACTATTGATTGGTTAAACCCTAACAAGTTTGTGAAAGGAACTTATTCGGTTCTTTTATATGCAGATGGTTATGCTATGGGTAAAACAACTTTCACACTGAAGTAAGCCTCTCTCACCCCCCTTCTACAGAAGGGACGGCTATAAAATATAATCCCCGGTTGTGCAAGCAGCCGGGGATTTTTATTTCAAATCAAATTGAACCTGTTAATGAAATGCGAGTCTGTTAACTAACGGATGTGAGTATATTGTTACTTACATTAAGCACGAAAAACTGCCCGTTGTAGTTACGTTTACAGTAAAAAAACAATCCTTCCTATGAAATACTATTCTTTGCTCATCATCGCCTTATTAAGCAGTTCATTTACTTTTGCTCAGGCAAAGCATACGGTCACCAAAGCATCGGTTACTTATGAAATTAAGAACATGGGCATAAATACAAACGGCAAGTTTAATAACCTGCAAGCCGATATTGTTTTTGATAAGGCTAACCTTGCTGCCAGTAGCGTTGAAGCTAATGTAGAGGTGAGCAGTATCGACTCTGATAACGAGATGCGCGATAAACATTTAAAGGCCGAAGATTATTTTGATGCCGCCCATTATCCTAAAATCACTATGAAATCGGTGTCGTTTAAAGCCAAGGGTGCTAATGTTTTTGTGGGAATGTTCAATATGACCATAAAAGGAAAAACAAAATTAGTGGCAGTGCCTTTTACCTATAAAGAAAGTACAGGCTCTGCTTTGTTTACAGGAAGCTTTAAAATTAACCGTAACGATTTTAATATTGGCGGTAAGAGCATGGTACTGGCAGACGATGCTACCATTAAACTGGTGGTAGAAACGACCAAATAGCACAAATTTTATGGGTAGTTGTATAAGTTCTATAGGGATAGCCAATCCCGATAATAAGATAACGCAGCAAGCATCGTACGAGTTTATGGTGGATGTTTTTCACCTGCCCCAGGAACAAGCCCAGCGTTTAAAATCAATCTATGATCATTCGGGTATCGAGCATCGGTATACCGCTATAGATGATTTTGCAACCGACCGCCAAAACTATAAATTTTTCTCGCCAACGGCCGATCTGGAACCATTTGTAGCTACCAATAAGCGTATGGAGCTATATCGTGAAAAAGCTGTTCAAATTGCTTTAAAAGCCGTACATAATTGCCTTGCCGACTATAATGAAGAGCTAATTAGCAAGATTACACATTTAATTACGGTTAGCTGTACCGGCATGTATGCACCGGGTATTGATGTTGATTTGGTGGAACAATTAGGCCTCCAACACACTACCGAGCGTACATGCATTAATTTTATGGGCTGCTACGGTAGTATGAACGCCCTTAAAACGGCCGATTATATTTGCCGTGCCAATCCAAACGCTAAAGTGCTTATTGTAAGCGTAGAGCTATGCTCGCTGCATTTTCAAAAAGAGAATACCGTTAACAACTGGATTGCTAACTCGTTGTTTGCAGATGGTTCGGCGGCAGTATTGGTAGAAGATGCGCAGCATAAAATTATTGATAAGCCGGCGTTAGAACTGGTTACTTTTTACTCCGAGATTATACCCTATAGCCAAAGCGAAATGGGATGGTTAATAGGCAATACCGGTTTCGAGATGACGCTAACTTCTAAGGTGCCTAAGGAGATACTCAAAAATATTAAAGGCATAACCAGCCGTTTGCTTAACAAGGCCGGTCTAATGCTGGAAGAAATAGATACTTATGCCGTACACCCCGGTGGCCGGAAAATACTTGAAGCCGTTGAGGAAGGTTTAGAGCTTCCCAAAGAGGCTAACGCATACGCCTATGAGGTGCTGCGCGATTACGGTAATATGTCATCGCCTACCATACTTTTTGTGCTGCAAAAAATAATGCACGCTAAAGAGGTTGCCCACAAAAGCATTTTGGGCTTTGGTTTCGGTCCCGGACTTACCGTAGAAAGCTTTGCGCTTAAAATGCAATAATTTAATTGTTGCCATGAACGATGTGATTATAGCAGGTGGTGGTTTGGCAGGGCTATTTAATGCCTTGTTGCTTAACCGCGCCGGCTTGCAGGTCACCGTTATAGAAAAAAAATCATATCCCTTCCATCGCGTTTGTGGCGAATATATTTCCAACGAAATACTACCATTTTTAGATCATTTAGGCATTGATGTATTTAGCTTAGGCGCATCAGCTATTAAGCGCCTTGAAATTACGGCTACCTCGGGTGCCAGGTTTTCCCAGCAGTTAGATTTGGGTGGCTTTGGTATTAGTCGGTACACCCTCGATAATTATCTCTACCAATTGTGTGAGGCCGAAGGTGTCAAATTTATGCTGGATACGCGGGTAGAGGATATTCGTTTTGTTGATAATGCTTTTGAAGTGGCTTTGGCCAATAGCGTGTTAACAGCTCCATTGGTAATAGGCGCTTTTGGCAAACGTTCGAATTTAGATAGCAAACTTAAGCGTGCGTTCTTCTTAAAGCGGAGTCCGTACGTGGGCATAAAAATTCATGCGCGGATAGATTTTCCTGATGATTTGATCCAGCTGAACAGTTTCAAAAACGGTTACTGCGGGGTATCGAAAGTTGAAGGCGACCGTTATTGCATTTGCTCATTGGCCCACCGTGACGATTTAAGGCAGCAAGGCAGTTTAGAAGCTTTGCAGGAGGCTGTCATCAATCGTAACCCGTATCAAAAAGAAATTTTCCGCAATGCCGAACTGCTGATGGATAAACCCGAAGTCATCAACGAAGTTTCCTTCGAAAAGAAGCAGCCGGTAGAAAACCACATTTTCATGAGCGGCGATACCGCCGGTATGATAGCCCCGCTTTGTGGCAACGGCATGACCATGGCCATCCACTCGGCCAAAATATTATCAGATCTTATTATCCAAAATTACCATCCGGGAAAACCTTTTACTCCTCTCGCGCGAACCACACTTGAGCAAACCTACCGCCGGGCCTGGAACCGGCAATTTGCCCGGCGCCTGTGGGTTGGCAGGCAGTTACAACACCTGTTTGGCAATAACCGCTTAATGCATATTGCTATACAAGCCATGAACAGGATGCCATCAGCAGCTAAATGGACGGTGAAGCAAACACATGGTAAGCCCTGGGCTTAATAAGTTATAGATTTAAAAAGGCCGTCATTTTAAAAACCCGTTATTGCCACGTTGCTATCGCTCGCAGTAATGACAGGATTTAACAGGTTTCGTGCCGTTGCCTGTATCCCTGCAGGCAGCTAAACATGCTGGCAAAATAGCTGTGTGTGAAAACACAGACAGTGGCATGAAAGTCTATATTTGCGATACACTATACAAAGCCTCCTTCCAGCGGAGGGTTGGGAGAGTCCTCTTTATGAAAAAAACTATTGCTATAGATATGGACGGCGTTTTGGCCGATGTTGAACTACAAATACTGAACTTTTATGAGCGCGATTACGGAGTGAGGTACACCCGCGAACATTTAATGGGCCGTGCCGAAGATGATTTTTTTCCTGAAAAAGGGATAGTACATAAGTATGTGCTTGAACCTGGCTTTTTTTTAACCCTGCCTTTAATAGAAGGTGCGGTAGAAGCCGTTCAAACTTTAATGGAAGATTTTGATGTGTATATAGTTTCGGCAGCTGTAGAGTTTCCGTTAAGCCTGAATGAAAAATTGCAGTGGCTGGGCAAGTACTTTCCTTTTATTACCTGGCATAATATTGTGTTTTGTGGTGATAAAAGCATTATTAATACCGATTACATGATAGATGACCATATTAAAAATCTGGATAGATTTAAAGGCAAAACTTACATGTTTCATGCTTATCATAACATTCACTACACTCACCATACCCGCATAAACAACTGGCCGCAGGTTGTTGCCCTGCTTAAAGCCGAACTATAACAAACAAGTTTAGCTTAACAAGCTTTATAAGAAAAGCCTTCCCTCCCGGGGAGGGAAGGGAGGGGCTTATGATTAACTTAAAAACACGCATTACCGGGGTAGACGAAATAATGGACGATTTCGACCTGCCGCTCAGTGAGCTCAATCCGGTACTAAAAGGCCTGGGCGATTTAAACAGCTGGTTTGGCGGACATAAAACGCTCATTAAGGCCTTGCAACAATTCCCGGTGCAGGCAGGTAACCGTATCAGCGATTGGGGTTGCGGCGGCGGCGATGCCCTGAAAGCTATTGCCCGGTGGGCCGCAAAGCAAAACCTGCCCTTGCAACTTACCGGCGTGGATGCTGCCCCCGCCGCTATAGCTTTCGCACAAAAAGAAACGGCTGAGTTTAATAATATAAATTACCTGCAAACCATGGTGATGAGCGACGAGCTTAAAGCCAATCAGTTTGATATAGTGGTTTCGAGCTTGTTTACGCACCATTTTGAGGATGATGCCTGGGTAGCGCTGGTTAAAAAGATGCTGGATTGTTCGCGCCGTGGTGTAATCATAACCGATTTGCACCGGCACTGGCTGTTGTATTATTCGCTCATTGCTATATTCAGCACTGTTATCCCTAATAAAATGATGCGGCACGATGGTCCCCTTTCGGTTAAGCGTAGTTTTAAAAAGGCCGAACTGGTTGGGCTGCTGGCTCAGGCCGGTATCACCCGTTATAAAATAGAGTGGAAATGGGCTTTCAGGTGGCAGGTAATCATATATAAAAACTAAATTTGTGATATGAAACTCAGTGTATTGGTGTTTATAAATGCCCTGGCCGTGGCTATTACCTTATCAATGGTGAATTTTTATTTTCAGCATAAATGGTACGATGTGGCGGTTACTTTTTCCCTTAGCTTTATAACCAGCTACATTGTTTTTTACTACCTCATCGAAAAATATGTTTACTCCAAGGTAAAACTGATTTATAAACTGATCCATAACCTGAAACTTGGCCGCGATTTACGTGATGCCCTGGGCGAATCGACCAGTACCGACCCTATTGGCGATGTGGAGCAGGAAGTAAAGGAGTGGGCGCGCGAAAAAAAATCGGAAATTGAAGGTTTGCGAAGTCAGGAAAAATTTAGGCGGGAGTTTTTATCAAACATATCGCACGAATTTAAAACACCGCTTTTTGCCATACAGGGTTACATTGAAGCCGTAATGGATGATGAGTTTGAGGATACCGAGATGGCCATGCAGTTCCTCAAAAAGGCTGAACGTAATGTAGACCGTTTAACCTATTTGATTAAAGACCTGGACGAAATTTCCAAACTCGAGTCGGGAGAGATACCCATTAATTTTACTAAATTTAAGGTGAACGATCTCATCAAGGAAATTTTTGAACAATTAGAACTGAAAGCCAGGCAGCATGAAATTAAGTTGATATTCAAGCAAAAGTATGATGATGCTATTATGGTTACTGCCGACCGTGATAAAATAAGCCAGGTGCTCACCAACTTAATTGACAACTCTTTTAAATATGGTAAAACAGGCGGCAATACCTCGGTTAGTTTGTTTGAACTGCATGACCAGGTGCTGATAGAGGTAACCGATGATGGTGCCGGTATTAATGAAAAATATTTACCCCGTTTATTCGAACGTTTTTTTAGGATAGATAATCATCGTTCGCGCGAAGTGGGCGGTTCAGGCTTGGGTTTAGCCATTGTGAAGCACATTATTGAAGCCCACCAACAAACTATTAACGTGAGGAGTACCGAAGGATTAGGTTCAACATTTGGTTTTACACTACAAAAGGTAAAGCAATCGCCTTTCCAGGTTATACCAGCGTTAAAGAGTTAACATTAACTTAACATTGCAAGTGTACCTTTGCTAAAACTATTGTACAATAATGTCACTTAACAGCATATTCCAGTATTTCGTTCCGCGGGAAAAGAAAATATTTTTTCCTTTGTTTGAGCAGGCGGCAAGCAACGTGGTAGCTATGGCTACTGTTTTGGTTGAAGCAGTAAATCTGAAAAATTCGGGCACGCGCGAGGATCTTTTTAAACAGATAGATAAGCTGGAAAATAAAGGTGACGAACTTACCCACCAGATTTACCTGGAATTGGGCAAAAACTTTATTACCCCGTTTGACCGGGAGGACATACACGCGCTGGCCACCGCTATTGACGATGTAGCCGATTATATACAAGGTTCGGCCAACCGTATGCTGCTCTACAATATTGAAGAGTATACCGAGCCTATCTGCAAACTATCGGAACTGATACTGCAAGGCAGCATCGACCTGGAAAAAGCGGTACGCGAGCTAAAAGACCTGAAAAATGTACGCAACATTGCCGATTCGTGTATCCGAATCAATAGTGTAGAAAATCAGGCCGATTACGTTTTTGACCGTGCCGTAGCCGATCTTTTCCTGTATGAAAAAGATGCCCTGCGCCTTATTAAATACAAAGAAATTTTAGCTGCGCTGGAAACAGCAACTGATAAGTGTGAGGATGCAGCCAATGTAATGGAATCCATATTAGTTAAAAACGCTTAACTTTTTCAACGCTTACCTACATGGTTACCACCCTGCTTGTTGTTGTTGTGCTGCTGGCACTCATATTTGATTTTATTAACGGTTTTCATGATGCGGCCAACTCTATTGCCACTATTGTATCAACCAAAGTTTTAACCCCGTTTCAGGCGGTATTATGGGCTGCAGCCTTTAACTTTTTAGCCTTCTTTTTAATTAAGGAACACAAGGTAGCCAACACGGTAGCCAAGACCGTTCATGAGCATTTTATCACCATGGATGTTATTTTGGCCGGCCTGGTAGCCGCCATAGCGTGGAACCTGGTTACCTGGTGGTTTGGTATTCCTTCCAGTTCATCGCATACACTTATTGGCGGTTTTGCCGGTGCCGGTATGACTAATGCCATATTTATGGGTGTTAATCCGCTGGATGCTGTGGATACCCAATCTATACTCCGTATTGCGGCTTACATATTTTTAGCGCCGCTTATAGGTTTGTTTATTGCCTATGTTATTACCATTGTAATTCTGCATATTTTCAAAAATTTCAGGCCTGCGGTTGCGGAGCGCTGGTTTAAAACTGTTCAGCTGATATCGTCGGCCGCGTTAAGTTTTGCTCATGGTGGTAACGATGCGCAAAAGGTAATGGGTATTATATACGTAGCACTGGTTGCCGAAAAAGTTATTAAACAAGGCCAAACCATGCCCGATTGGATACCGCTGGCCTGTTATAGCGCTATTGCTTTAGGTACCATGAGCGGCGGCTGGAAAATTGTGAAGACCATGGGTACTAAAATAACTAAGGTAACCCCGCTGGAAGGTGTTGCTGCCGAATCGGCCGGTGCTATTACCCTGTTCATGACAGAACGCTTAGGGATTCCCGTTTCTACCACGCATACCATCACCGGTTCTATTATTGGTGTGGGCTTAACCAAAAGGGTTTCGGCAGTGCGTTGGGGTGTAACTATTAACCTGCTTTGGGCCTGGGTTATCACTATTCCAATTTCGGCCTTAGTAGCTGCTGCTGTATTTGCAGTGATGCATTTTTTATAGAACTAAACTTTCTTGCTGCAGCGTTGTCATACCTGTACTTATGAAAAAGATATTAATGTTTGCACCACTGCTTTTAGCCTTTTCGGTTACTACCAGTTGCGATACTTTGAACGCGGCGGTTAATAACGCAGGCGTATACAATCCATCATCGCAAATTGGTACGCCCAGTACCATTGAAATGATTAGTGGGATAAGGCAAGCCCTCGAAGTAGGTACCGATAAAAGCGTAAGCCAGCTATCGGGCCTCAACGGATTTTTCGGCAACACAGCTGTCAAACTTCTTTTTCCGCCCGAGGCTCAAAAAGCTGAAAATACGCTGCGTAAATTAGGATTTAATAAGCTATGCGACGATGTGATTCTATCGCTTAACCGTGCTGCCGAAGATGCCGCCGGTAAAGCCAAGCCCATCTTTGTATCGGCCATTAAACAAATGACCTTGCAGGATGTAACCGATATTTTATTGGGAGGCAGCAAAGATGCCGCTACCAATTACTTTAAACGGGTAACCACCAGCCAGCTTACCGAACAGTTTAAACCGGTTATCCATACCAGTTTATCGAAAGTGGGCGCTACCAAGTATTACAGTCAGTTAGCTACCCAGTACAACAGAATTCCGCTGACGTTTAATAAGCTCAATCCCGATTTGGATGGTTATGTAACTCAAAAAGCTATCGACGGTTTATTTTACCGCATTGCCTTAGAAGAACTGAGCATCCGCAGCAACTTATCGGCACGTACCACTCCGTTATTACAAAAGGTGTTTGGTTACGCTCAAAGGAAGACGAGCTAAGCTGTTGAAAGATATATGTAAAACCCCAAGGTTATCAGCCTTGGGGTTTTGTGTTTACACAACTTGTCATTTTGAGTGCTAAAGATTTTCTATCGTCTCTGCTGTCAGTCTGAGCCTGTCGAAGACTTAGCACATTGTACAAGTCTTCGACAGGCTCAGACTGACAATCATTTTTAGACATACTGCATGGTCACCACACTATCGTCAACCTGTAAAGCCATATTTCTACCCAATATCAGCGTACGGTTATCGGCCACGTGCCCTGCCGGGAAATCGAAGCAAACCGGGTAATCGTATTCTTCCACAATAGCTTTAATGATCTCCTTTGCCGTTTGCCCGAAGGGAATGTCGTTATCCTTCAGATCGGTAAAGCCACCAACTATGAGGCCGGCCAGTTTTTTTAGTTTACCCGCCCGTTTCAGGGTGTACATCAGGCGGTCAATCGAATATAGGTATTCGCCAACATCTTCAATAAAAAGGATCTTACCATCGTACTCATAATCAGATACCGAAGCCAGTATGTACACCAAAATAGCCAGGTTGCCACCAATAAGTATACCCTCAGCTTTTCCCGGTCGGTTTAAAGTTTGAGGTTCTATCTGGTAGCTGATCTCTTCTCCAAACAATGCTTTACGTAGGGTTTCTAAGGATACAGCCGTAGCATCCGGGATATTGATAGGCATTTGCCCATGTATGGTTTCCAGCTCATAGTTGCGGTATAAATGGCCATGCAGCACGGTAATATCGCTGAACCCAACTATCCATTTGGGATGTGTGGTTAAGCGGCTGAAATCAACGGCATCCACAATTCGTACCGTACCATAGCCACCGCGGGCGGCAAATATGGCTTTAACGCTGTCGTCGTTAACGTACTGCTGCAAATCTTTTGCGCGCAGGGCATCATCGCCGGCAAACTGGTGATAGTCGCCCGTTATGGTTTCACCTAATACCACTTCCAGCCCCCAGCTTTGCAGCAGGGCAATGGCATCGTCCATGGGTTGGGGTAGCTTTTTGGCCGGGCACACAATGGCTACGCGGTCGCCTTTTTTAAGATATGGGGGAGTTATGCTCATATTTGAATTATCTTTGCAAAATAAAGAAAGAGAATTACAATTTTGGAAGCTCAAAAATATAAACGTTATACCATTACCGCGGCATTGCCTTATGCCAATGGTCCTAAACATATTGGTCACCTGGCCGGTGCCTACATTCCGGCCGATTTGTACGCCCGTTACCTGCGTTTAAAACGCAAGGATGTGGTGTTCGTTTGCGGATCGGACGAGCACGGAACCGCCATTGCCAACCAGGCCATGAAGGAAGGTACTACGCCGCGCGCCATTATTGATAAGTACCACGAGCTCATTAAATACTGCTTTGGTAAGCTGAATATCTCTTTTGATATCTATCACCGCACCAGTGAGCCTATTCACCACGAAACGGCGCAGGACTTTTTTACCAACCTGAACAATAAAGGCATTTTTGAAGAGAGGGAATCGGAACAGTATTACGATGAGCAGGCCGGCGCATTTTTGGCCGATCGTTACATTATAGGCACCTGCCCGGTTTGCGCTAACGATGGTGCCTACGGCGACCAGTGCGAAAAATGCGGCAGTTCGTTAAGTCCGGATGAATTGATAGACCCGCGCTCTACCCTGAGCGGCGATAAGCCCGTTAAGCGCATGACCAAGCACTGGTATTTGCCCTTAGATCAGTATGAAAACTGGTTAGGCGAATGGATTTTGAAAGGCCATGCCAAAGACTGGAAGACCAACGTTTACGGCCAGTGTAAAAGCTGGATAGACGGAGGCCTGCACCCACGTGCCGTAACCCGCGATTTGGATTGGGGTATTAAAGTGCCTGTGGAAGGTGCTGATGGCAAAGTGCTGTATGTTTGGTTTGATGCGCCAATAGGTTATATATCGGCCACTAAACAGTGGGCTATTGATAACGGTAAAGACTGGAAACCATACTGGCAGGATAAAGAAACCAAGCTGGTTCACTTTATAGGTAAGGATAATATTGTGTTCCATTGCATTGTGTTCCCGGCTATGCTGAAAGCACATGGCGAATTCATTTTGCCTGATAATGTACCCGCCAACGAGTTCATGAATCTGGAAGGCGATAAAATGTCGACCAGTAGAGGTTGGAGCATTGAAATGCACGAATATTTAGAAACCTTCCCAGATAAGGTAGATGAACTGCGTTATTACCTCACCGCCATTGCCCCCGAGACGAGCGACAGCGAGTTCACCTGGAAAGATTACCAAGCCCGTGTAAATAATGAACTGGTAGCCATTTTAGGTAACCTGGTTAACCGGGTAATGATTTTGATGCATAAGTTTTTCGATGGCAAAGTAACATCGGATGCTGCGCAAATTACCCTGACCGACGCTAACCTGAAAATTGAGCTTGACCGTATATACGATGAGTTGGAGCAAAGTATGGAAAGCTACAAGTTTCGGCAGGCTCAGCAGAATGTAATGGAGATTGCCCGTTTGGGTAACCGCTACCTGACCGAGCAGGAGCCATGGAAATCGTTCAAGACTAACCCCGAAGCTGCCCGCGAGGCTTTGCACAACTGCCTGGTATTAATGGGCCACATTGCGGCTTGCCTGCAACCGTTTTTACCGGGTACCGCCAAAAAGATATTAGGGATGCTGAACTGGCCTGCCGATACCATTTACATGGATGAGGAGATTACTATAGTCAACGGTCACCAGTTGAACACCGCCTCGTTATTGTTTGAGAAACTGGAAGACGAGGTGATTGAGCAGCAAATTCAGAAACTCATTAGCAAGAAGCAAGCATTGGAAGTAATTATTGAAGAAACCACGCCCGTTACACCTGCCAAAGAAAATATTAACTACGAGCAGTTTGCGGCAATGGATATACGTACCGGTACCATTTTAACCGCCGAAAAGGTAGCCAAAACCAAGAAACTGCTAAAGCTAACCATTGATACCGGTTTAGACCAGCGCACGGTGGTATCGGGCATTGCCGAATATTTTGAGCCTGAAGCCATCATTGGTCAGCAGGTAAGCATATTGGTGAACCTGGAACCGCGCGAAATAAAAGGCATCCTATCACAAGGGATGATCCTGATGGCCGAAAACGCCGAAGGTACCCTGAGCTTTGTAGCCCCGGTTGCCGCTATGCACAATGGTTCGGTAGTGCGGTAATAATGTGCAAAATATGCCGGTGGGCAAATGTGCAGATGAATTAAAAAATTTGCACATTTGCACTTCCGCAAAACGGTCCTGTAGTTCAACGGATAGAATAGAAGTTTCCTAAACTTTAGATATGAGTTCGATTCTCGTCAGGACCACTTGAAATTTCAAAAGCCTTTAGATGTTGTGTCTGAAGGCTTTTTTGCAAGGCGGGTATCAGAAGTTAAATAACCGGATTTTCTGTAGTGATCAGAAAGCCGCAACCGGGCAAATCCGAAAACTTCTCTTCGTCGGGTCTTATCAATTCCAGATAACGTTCCGAATGGAAAACCTTTCCAATGGATTCTACATCGTCAAACCCCTCGCTGTCCGTAGTCTCTTGACTACGGACGGTTATGCATGCAGACTTTAGTCTGCATTAATGTTTCATTGTAGTTCCCTAAGTTGGTGAGCTTATTGATCATGGCCACATCAACTGGTTTTTTAGTTTTAGCTATTGGCGACGATAACATTCTGCAATTCCTGCCCATTCCAACAAACCTACTTCCCGCTGTATTTCACTATTTAAAATTATTCTAAATAAAGTTCTTATCAAATGTTAATATTTCTATCTTCGCCGTCAGTTAGAATTAGTCTAAATAAGAACAATGAAAAAACTCTACACAATTTTACTTGCCTTCTTTTTCCTTTCAAATGCCGTACTGGCCAATGATGATCTTGATAAAAACGGTATCATTCGTGGTCACGTGCAAACCAGCGATGGCAAACCTGCCGCTTTTGTGAGCGTGGGTCTTAAAAATACCAGCAAAGGCACCATGACCAATGAGGATGGTAACTTCCGCTTAACCGGTGTTAAACCCGGCACTTATACACTCCGCGTTTCGCATGTGGGCTTACCCACACAAGAGCAGCAGGTAACCGTACTTGCCGATAAGCAAACAGATGTTAACCTTACCCTTCAGGAAAACGCGTCGCAGCTAAACGAAGTGGTAATTTCGGGCGCTCACCGCCAAAACAGGCCGGTAACGGTTGGCAAGTCGGGCTTGCGGCCGTTAGATGTTCCACAAAGCATCCAGGTGATAGACAGCACCGTTATAGCCGACCAGCAAATTAACCGCCTTACCGATGTTATCAAAAATATTAACGGCATTGCCTTAGGCGAAAACCGTGGTTCTACCAACGAAACCTTTAACGCCCGTGGTTATAGCCTGGGTGCCAATAACGTTTTTAAGAACGGCGCACGCACCTCGCTGGGCGGTTCGCTTGAAGCCAGCACGTTGGAATCGGTTGAAGTATTGAAAGGTAGCGCGGCACTTTTATATGGTGGCGTTACCGGCGGTGCGGTAGTAAACTTGGTTACTAAAAAACCTAAATTTAACTGGGGCGGCGAGGTGAGTTTACGCGCAGGCAGCTACGATTTTTATAAGCCCATTGTGGATGTATACGGCCCAATATCCAAAAGCATTGCCTTCCGGGTAATTGCCACTAAAGAAAACGCAAACAGCTTTCGCGATGTAGTGAAAACCAATCGTTTTTATATTAATCCGTCCCTGTTGTTTAAAGTAAGTGGTAAAACCGATTTGTTGCTGCAAGGCGATTACCTGAAAAGTAATTACACGCCCGATTTTGGCGTTGGCACTGTGTTCGCCGGTCAAATCCCCGATATTGGCCGCAACGCTTTTTTAAACACCTCTTGGGCTTACAACCATACCAAAACTGCTACCGCTCAGGCAAATTTAACCCACCGGTTTAACGATATATGGAAACTGAACGTAATTGCTGCATACCAATCCTACAACCGTAATTATTTTGGTGCCGAGCGGCCTCAGGGCGGAACAATAATTGCGCCATCGAGTATATCGCCGCGCGCACTAACCCGGTCTCAATCTCAGGAATATACCTACAACCAGCAAATTAATTTAACAGGCAGCGCACAAACCGGCTCCATTAAACACACTTTTTTAATTGGTGCCGATGCAGATGAATCGCGGTCTACCAGTTATGGCTTTAAGTATGGCGATGCAGCCACTTCAGCAACAACGTTAAGCCTGTCTCCGTTCGATATACTTAACCCGGCTACTTATGCTACCAGTATGGATGTTCCTTACACCCGCATCTATCAAAACACCTTTACACCCATTTACCGAATGGGGGCATTTGTGCAGGATTTAATAGCGCTGACAGATAAGTTTAAAGTGTTAGCCGGTTTACGTTATACCTGGCAAAAACAACCAAGGGCCAGTACTTACAATGAAGACACCCGCCTAACTACCATTACCACCAGCCCAATTGAGGTTTTAAATAAAGCAAAGATAGATAAAGCGTTTTCCCCTAAAATAGGCTTGATCTATCAGCCTTTAACCAATACCTCGGTATACGCAAGTTATGCTAACAACTTTACCGTAAATACAGGTATCGATGTTTTTGGTGCACCAATACAACCATCCATTATTGATCAGTATGAAATTGGTGTAAAAAATGATCTGTTGAATGGCCGGTTATCGGTAAATGTTACTGCTTACCGCATTAAAAACAACCGTTTTGTACAAACGGCACAATTTCAGGCCGATGGTAAAACACCTAACTCAGACACCAACGTAAGGGAATTTAGCGGTAAAACCAGCAGCGATGGGGTAGAAGTGGATATAACCGGAAGATTATCGAGCAGCATATACTTTTTAGCCGGTTACTCTTACAATTTCATCCGTTATACATCCACCTTATCAAATGGCATTACCGAAGGCGAGCGTATTGTGGGCAGCGTACCACATACCGCAAACGGAACTGTTTTTTATACTTTCAAAAACGGCAATTTAAGAGGTTTAAAATTCGGCCTGTCAGGATTTTATACCGGTGCACGTAACAGTGGTTTCAATACGCTTAAAACAGGTGCCTCACGTGGCGTGCCTGTGCATTTAAATGGTTATACCACTTTCGATTTTTCAGCGGGTTATGCCATCAAAAAGCTGTCGTTATTGGCCAAGGTTTCAAACCTTACCGATGAGCTGAATTACCTGGTACACGAAAATTATAGTGTGAACCCTATTCAGCCACGTATGCTTTCTGCAACATTAGGCTATAAGTTTTAATAAAAACACCAATACCGAAGCCGGGCATTTTATAATGTCCGGCTTTTTTTGTGATATGTCCCAGGTCTAATCCGCTTATGCCACGGGTATTAAACTACAACGGCAAATACTTATTCACTACTTTACCGCTATTGTATGCAACCGAACTTTCCAGCTTTAGGGGTATCTGTTCCTTAAAAATACCGAGGCCTGTACCTATGGCAACAGGGTTATTAAAGATGTAATACTCATCAATTAGGTTCAGGCTAATTAGCGAGCTTACAAAGCTGGCGCCACCATATACCATTATGTCTTTACCCGGTTGGTTTTTCAGGGCCTGCACAACAGCGGCCAGGTCACCGTTTTCTGTTTCGAGGTTGCGGCCGGTGATATTGGCTTGCGTGCGACTGAAAACAATTTTGCGCATGCCTACCATGCGTTGCGCTAAGGGTTGTTCGGGGCTATCGGGTTGGTTATCCACTACATCCTCCCAGTACCGAATAAAACCCGGTGTCATTTTGCGGCCCAGTAAAATGGTATCGCAGCTATCGGCCAGTTCTATTACTTTCCTAAATACTGCTTCATCCCTTTCGCCCGAAATCCACATCCATTCTAACTCGCCATTGGGTCCGGCTGCAAAACCGTCGATAGTCATTTGTATCTGTAGTTTTAATTTTCGCATAGCATATGATTTTAAAGCGGTGTTTGGTATCACAAATATCTAAAAATCATATAGCATACTTCAGGGGTAATCCTGACAAAACAAGGGGTGTTTTGCGGAAAAATGAGGCGTGCTTTAAGTGATAAATATTTCTATCTATATGTTATTCAATGCTATACAGGTGGATCATTAATCATTATCTTAGTCGGGTAAACACCTAACTTATTAATCATGAAAAAAGTAACGGGAATAGGCGGCGTATTCTTTAAAAGCAACGACCCTAAAGCGATGAACGAATGGTACGCCAAAAATTTAGGATTACCTACCGGTGCATACGGAACCACTTTTGAGTGGCGACACGATGATGATCCGTCGAAAAAAGGCTCTACTTCCTGGTGTGCTTTCCCGGAGAATAGTAAATATTTCGATCCGTCTGCCAAGCCTTTCATGATTAATTACCGGGTAGAAAACCTGGTGGAACTGGTAAAAGAACTCAAAAAAGAGAACGTGACCATCGTAGATGAAATGGCCGAATATGATTACGGTAAATTTATTCATGTGCTCGATCCTGAAGGTAATATCATTGAACTTTGGGAACCTAAAGATGATGCGGAAGAGGGTAGCACGGAAGGATAAACCTGTGGCCGGTGCATGTCGCGTTTTTTTATAAGCTATATAACCGTAATTTGGCTGCAAATATAAACGCTCCTTATGCCTGCAAGCCCAAATACCAAACCTGCCGAAAAAGAAAACCTGCATCCGCGAAACTTACACCGGCAAGGGTATGATTTTGCGGCTTTAATAAAGGCATTGCCGGAGTTGAACGCGTTTGTGAAAACCAACGAGTACCATAACTTATCGGTAGATTTTAGTAACCCCGATGCGGTAAAGGCCCTGAATAAAGCTTTGCTCAAGCAATTTTACGGTATAGATAACTGGGATATCCCGGCAGGATACTTATGTCCGCCTATACCGGGCCGGGCCGATTATGTACATTACATGGCCGATCTGCTGGCCGGGAGCAACAACGGTGAAATACCCAAAGGCGACAAGGTTAAAGTGCTGGATGTAGGCGTGGGCGCTAATTGTGTGTACCCTTTAATAGGTAGCAGCGTATACGGCTGGAACTTTACCGGTACCGATGTAGACCTGGTGGCGGTTAGTTCGGCCAAAAACATCGTGTTATTTAATCCGGCGTTAAAAGGCAAGATAGATTTCAGGCTGCAACCTCAACGCACAGATATTTTTAATGGGGTTATAAACCCCGACGATGCCTTCGATCTCACTATTTGTAACCCGCCTTTCCATTCCTCTTTAAAGGATGCACAAGCCGGTAACAAACGCAAATGGGAAAATTTAGACCGTAAGCCGGCCGAAGCCAATGCGCTGAATTTCGGTGGCAAAAGTAACGAACTATGGTACAAAGGCGGCGAGCAGGCTTTTATAAGCAATATGATAAAGCAAAGCGAACAGTTCTCCAAACAGTGCTTTTGGTTTACTACGCTTATCTCTAAAAAAGACAGTTTGGATGGCGTTTATAGAATGCTCCATAACGCAAAGGCTACTGAAGTGAAAACTATCAACATGTCGCAGGGCCAAAAAATTAGCCGCGTAGTAGCCTGGACTTTTCTCACTGAAACCGAGCAATTCAAATGGCGAAACAGGCACTGGGTGTAGGGGGTAATCTTGCGTCATTGCGAGGAACGAAGCAATCCCTGCGTAGAAAAGTAGTCCGCTACCTATCGTGCGGGGGTTGCTTCGTTCCTCGCAATGATGGCTTTAAATCAAATGGTTTTTTAGCCATGCTCCTTTGCCTTCCCCAGGCAACTTAATGCCAAATTCTTCCGTATAAGTGCCTACGGCCTAAACACAAATTTGGGATAGGCAATAAACGCAGGTAATTGTATATTTAAACCATATGATAAAACTCTACAAAAACGCTTTTTCAATATCAGGGTCGGTAACTGCATAGGTGCTCACGCACATCAAACTATAGGTTAATAGGTAGGCTGCTGTGAACATAATACGTTTCCAGCTTCGGCCATCGATAAAATTGAAAAAGCTTTATGATCAAACAATACTTACTTAAAGTTACCCTGCTTTGCTTGTTGCTGAGTTGTGCTTTTAACCAGGCACGTGCACAGTATGCCATTGGTGGCAGCGCGGGTACCAACCTGGCTAACGCAGTTTACTGGCTCACCTGGGATAAAAATGCGCCCGGCACCACATTAATATCTGCCCCGGCGGCATCCAACGCATCTAATATTATTGCAGGCACGTACATATGGCAGTTTTCGCCTACAGTGCGTATTACGGCGGTGGTGAGCAACCTGGTGTTTTCGGCAGGCAGCGGTATGACGTCTTATACGCCCGGTAGCTATTTCAGCGATGGGCTCGATCTAATCTACTCCGGCAATAACCTGCCCAAGCCCGATTCGCGCGGAGTGCCTAATTCTGGTTTAGCCACTACCAACGGCGGTACTTCTACTTTCGATATCGATATTAAAGTATCTATCCTCATTAACAACGTATGGACCAATGTGGCCTACCCCGGCATGGTGGTGGCCGATGCTGAATCTATTGACGTGGGCGGCGAATTTATATCGGGCAGTACGCCAAATGCTATAGCCTGGCAGCTGCTCAATAAACGCACACAAGGCAACGTAGCCGATATCCATTACAAAATGGACCTGTCTAACTCAGGCAAATCGTTCAAGCTATATGCCGATTTACCCCCGGGTAACTTTGGCGTACAGGCAGTAATGTTTGCCCGTGGTGCCAGCAGTTTGAATAATGTATCTATGAAAGGATCGGGGATTACGGCTATGGCTATTGGCTTTGTGCTGCCGTTCGATTTAGGCGACGATCCTACTACGTATGGTACAACCGGCCATTACATAGATGATTTTGTACAAACCAATTACTACCCCGGCGATGGAACTTACGAGGTGGTTAACTACACCACTTCCGAACTTACTCCTAAAGCTAATGTGTATATAGGTGATAACAATCTTGACCCTGATGGTCAGCCCGATTTTGGTGAAAACGCTGATAACGACGATTTGGTAGGTAACCCTGATGAAAGTACTTTAACACCCGCCAATTTGCAAGTTATTAAGGTGAACCAGCAAGGTAATTATGTACTTACCGTACCGGTCACTAACAACAAATCGGTTCCAGCAACCCTGTACGGCTGGCTCGATTTTAACCGCGATGGCTTGTTTGGTGCCGATGAAGTGATCAGCGTAACGGTTCCGGCCAATACCAGCAATCAACCATTTACACTTACTTACCCCAACGCTATGTTCGCGGGTAAAATAAAGGTTGGCCAATTATATGCCCGTTTACGTATTACCACTACAAATTTACTGGATGATGCCAGCACCTTAGTTGATGAAAGGAGCGTATCGTTCGCTGCAGATGGTGAAGCTGAGGATTACCGTTTGAAAGACATCATTGGCGTAAATATATCGGGTACTGTGGTGAGTGATGGTAATGGCTCGGCCGACGGGGTTATAGCCGGAAACGGTTTAGCCGTTGTAGCCGGAAAGCAATTATACGCTTACCTGGTGAATAGCGCGGGAATCATCGTAAACAAAACTATAGTTGATGCCAACGGTACTTATACCCTGGCCAACAATAATAGTGGAAATTATACCGTAGCCATATCTACTAACGACGTAGCCATAGGCGGTACTTTAGCAGCTGTTGCAGCTAACCTGCCTCCTGGTTTCGAGGCATCGGGTGCGGCGTATGGTACCAACAACGTGGGTAATACCGGCATCAAGCCCGGCACTCCTAACCTGCAAATAGCGGTATCAACACCAAATACCAGTTTAGATATCAGCAATGTTAATTTCAGCATTAATCGTGCACCGGTAACCGTGGCCGATGGTGGCACCACTACGGTAGGCCAGCCTATTACCTTAAACATACCCGGTAACGATACCGATGTGGATGGTACCATTAACCTCACCACCGTTTTGATAATTGATCCGACTGATAATGTAAAGAAAACCACCGTTACAGTCGCCAACCAGGGTGCTTATGCGGTGAACGCAACTACCGGTCAGGTTACGTTTACGCCGCTGGCTACATTTGCGGGTAACGCCACACCACTGGCTTACACCATTAAAGATAACTTTGGCACCGAAAGCGTAAGCGCGCTAATATCCATCATCATAAAGCCTACAGGCATAGCCGATGCGGATGTAACTGCCGTAAACACGCCGGTTACCACTACTGTAAAAGCAAATGACGGTACCGGTGCAACCAGTTCCACCGTAAAAGCATTGCCCGGAGCGCATGGTACCACTACCGTAAATGCAGCCGGACAAGTAATTTACACCCCCGTAACAGGCTATGTAGGTATCGATACTTATACTTACACGTTAACCACGCCCGATGGTGTGGTATCTGACCCTATTACGGTGACCATAACCGTTAAACCGGTTGGTGTGCCCGATGCCGATATAACCCCTATCAATACGCCAGTAACTACAATAGTTAAAAGTAACGATGGTGCCAGTGGCATAGGTACAACCGTAACGCCAACCAATGGCGCGCATGGTACCACCACGGTTGATGCTACCGGCCGGGTAAGGTTTACGCCAACTGCCGATTATATTGGCAAAGATGTTTACACTTACACGCTCACCACAACCGATGGAATAGTATCTGATCCTATTACGGTAACCATCAGCATTAAACCTGTAGGCGTGAACGACGCGGTAACCACACCGTTAAATATACCGGTAACCACGGTAGTTAAAACCAATGATGGGCCGAGTGCTAATGGTACCACGGTTACGCCAACCAACGGTTTGCGTGGCATTACCACGGTTGATGCTAACGGCCAGGTAACGTATTCGCCCATTGCAGGGTTTGTAGGTACTGATACTTACACCTACACCCTTACTACGCCCGATGGTGTAGTAAGCGACCCTATAACGGTAACGGTTACCATTTACAATGCCTCCCTGGCCTTAACCAAGGTTGCCAATAACGGCTTCAGCAAAGCAGGAGATGTCATTAATTATACACTGAACGTAACCAATACCGGTAGTTCACCGCTATCAAACGTTACCGTAACCGATGCCGGGGCCGATGCCGGTTCCATTACGCCGGCCGTAATAGCCAGCTTAGCACCAGGTGCATCGTCAACCGTAACCGCCCGCCATACGGTAACCGCAGCCAACGTAACTGCTGGTAGCTTCAGTAACCAGGCCAGCGTTACGGGTACCGATCCAAACGGCATAGTGGTAACCAAGCCGAGGTCTGATAACCCCGGCACTACAGCAGTTGATGACCCTACTATAGTAACTGCCACGCCTTCGGGTGCTATTGGTTTGGCTAAAACCGGCGTGTTTACTTCTTATTATATTGCCTACACATTTGTGATAACTAACACGGGTAGTGCCACACTAAGTAACGTTACCCTTACCGATAGTAAACTGGGTTTAACCAATTCGCTCATCAACATACCCGCAGGTGGGTTACTGCCTGGTGCCAGCGTAAATTATACCGCTAATTACACGTTAACGCAAGCCGATAAGGATGCCGGTTCGGTAAACAATAACGCCAGTGTAAACGGGCGCGATGCTGCCGGTAACGTAGTAAGCAGCAGTGCTGGTGTGGTAACCAGTTTTCCTAAATCGCCGTTGGCCGTGGCCGATGCGGCGTTTACCGGTGTCGACGTTCCCGTTAAGGTAGACATATTAAAGAACGACGATCCTCTGAACACCACGTTCAATCAGCAGTCGGTTGAAATTGTGAACCAGCCGGCTAACGGTAAAATAGCCATAGGTGGAGATGGAACGGTTACTTACACACCTAACCCCGGCTATGCGGGCACCGATAACTTTACCTATAGGGTTAAAGATTTGAACGGCTACTATACCAATGCGGCTACTGTAAACATTACCGTAAGTGCTACGTCGTTGTTGAAAATCCCGAACGTGTTTACACCTAACGGCGATGGTATCAACGATGTGTTTGAGATTCGTGGGCTGGATAAGTTTGCACAAAACGAACTGGTGATAGTGAACCGCTGGGGTAACGAGGTGTACCACAAAACCAATTACCAAAACAACTGGACAGGCGAGGGGCTCAACGAGGGTACGTACTACTACGTGCTTAAAGTTAAAACCACCGAATGGCAGGTACTTAAAGGATACATCACTTTAATGCGCGTGCTCAAAAACTAAGGTATAAACGTATTTGCAGCGGAGTTGATAAAGAGGACAACGATGAAAAGATTTTTAATATTTTTTTTACTGATACTGAGCACGGGGGCGCTTTATGCCCAGCAGGATGCGCAGCAGAGCCAATACATGTTCAATGGGATCTACATTAACCCTGCTTATGCGGGTTATAAAGAAAACCTGAACTTTCACAGCTATTTCCGTTCGCAGTGGACGGGTATAGAGGGAGCACCTAAAAGCATGTCGCTGGCGGTTGATGCTATCGCCAATAACGGCAACGTTGGCTTGGCCCTGCAAATATCTAACGATAGACTGGGTGCGCAAACTAACCTCTCGGCTTATGCCAACTACGCCTATCGCTTACGCATGAACAATGAAGGTACATCGCGGCTGGCATTGGGTTTTGGAGTAGGTGTAATGCAATTAGGTATTAACAACTCCTTGCTCAATCCTAACGACCCCGAACCATATTTGGCTACCGGTATGCAAAGCACCTTTGTGCCCGATGGCCGTGTGGGTGTGTTTTATTCGGATGATAAATATTACGCCGGTATCTCGGCCGATAACCTGATCTCGCAGTTCATCAACGTACGTAACCGCGGTTTTATAGCGCAGCCCAAGCCGCATTATTATTTAACAGGAGGAGCGTTGTTCCCCTTGTCTGAAGATATACTGATCAAACCAAGTGTATTATTAAAAGATGATGCAGGGGGGCCAACGAGTTTAGATTTGAACACCTTTATTATGTTCGGTCAGCGTTTATGGATAGGCGGATCGTACCGTACGGGGGTTAAACTGTATAACAAGAGCTATTTACAAAACGACCTGAGCCGCCTTAATTCCTTCGTGGCTGCTATGGAATTGTTCCCTTTGGAGAACCTGCGGGTAGGATACGCTTACGATATTTCGATAGGTCCGCTTAAAGGTTACAGTGGCGGCACACACGAAATTTCTATCGGTTTCTACATCAAAACACAAAAAACCCGCATGTTAACACCGCGATTTTTTTAATGGATAAAGTAAAAGCCATGAAACAACAATTAATTGCGATAAGTGCTATACTAACTTTATTAATGCTTGGTCAGCATGTTAAAGCACAATACGTGCTTAAACAGGCCGATGAGCAGTATAACCTATATAACTATACCAAGGCAGCCGAGCTTTACGAAAAGGCCTACAAAAAAGATCAGACACTGTACACAGCCGAACACCTGGCCAATAGTTACCGCTTAACCCGTAACTATCCTGAAGCCGAAAAGTGGTACGCCACTACGGTTGCTTTGCCCAAAAGCAAGTCCGATAACCTGCTGAAGTATGCCGAAGTTTTAAAGAACAACTTAAAGTATGCCGAAGCAAAAGCGCAGTACACTAAGTATTATACCATCAGTCCATCGGTAGATCAAAAGCAGTTGAAGTTTTGGATAGCCTCCTGCGATTCGGCCATGAAATGGATTAAGAACCCGGTGCTGGTAGATATTAAAAATGAGCAGGCACTTAACACGGCCGAATCGGACTGGGGTGCGGTAAAGTACAGCAATGCTGTAGTGTTTACATCCGATAGGGAAAACAAAGCCGAATTAGAAGCTGCTAAAAAGAACCGTCCGTTCATTAAATTCGATGGTTTAAGCGGGATAGATAAGCGCATTTACGGGTGGACCGGCAACAAATACCTCAACCTTTATCATCAACAAAACGGCGCTACTACCGCCGATGCCGTTAAGCCTTTCCCTTTTATAGCCGGAACTGATTACCACATAGGTGCTGCCAGCTTTACAGCCGATGGTAACGAAATGTACTTTACCTTAACCCGCTTGCCCAGCAATAAAATTAAAGATACCGCCCGCATTAAAACCATTAAGCTGGATGTGTATTCGAGCAAACTCAATGGTGCTGATGGTGCCTGGGAAAGGCCGGTTCCATTTGCCTTTAATAAAGAGGATGCTTACTCAGTAGGTGACCCTTTTATTACGCCCGATGGTAAAGCCCTTTACTTTGCATCGGATATGCCCGGTGGTTTAGGTGGTACCGATATTTATTATTGTGAACGTATGGCCGATGGTAATTGGGCGTGGCCTGTAAATGTGGCCGCCATTAATACCCCGGCTAATGAACGTACGCCATTTTTGGATGCTGATGGTACTATCTATTTTTCTACCGATGGCGATAAAGGCATGGGCGGTTTAGATATTTTTAAAGCTGCGAAACAGGGCCGGTCATTTGGTACCAAAAAGAACTTAGGCTTTCCCATTAACTCGGCACAGGATGATTTTGCTTACGTCTTGAAGGACGGCACCACAGGCTACCTGTCGTCGAACAGGGTAGGTGGCGCTGGCAGCGATGATATTTATAGTTTTGCGCCTATCCAGGTTGCTACCTATAATTTGGAAGGGATTGTGTTTGATAAAAATACCCGCAAGCCAATTGCCAATAGTATGGTTACGCTAACCCGACCAAAAGGCATACTGGCCAAAGTGCAAACCAATGGGGCAGGTGAATTTAATTTTGTATTAAATGAGAACAGCGAGTACCAGCTAAAAGGTGAAAAGACTGGTTATTTGGCCGATAATTTAAAAACTTTTTCAACCGTTGGCCTTGCTCCATCCGAAACTGTTAGACGAAACCTCTACCTCGAAAAAATTGAATTACAGAAAGCTATTCGTATAGATAATATCTATTATGATTTAGACAAGTATGATATCAGGCCTGATGCTGCAAAAGAATTGGATAAACTCATTAAGATTTTAAAGGATAACCCAACTATAGTGATTGAATTGGGTTCGCATACCGATAGTCGGGCCGATGATGATTACAACATGGTGCTCTCGCGTAAGCGTGCCAATGCCGCTGTAGAATACATCATCACCGAAGGCGATATAGACGAAGACCGCATCATTGCGCGCGGCTACGGCGAAACCCGCTTGGTGAACCGCTGCGCTAACGACGTTAATTGCAGCGAAGCCGCCCATCAGCTAAACCGACGTACGGAGTTTACTATTGTGAAGTATTAAAATATAGCATAACAAAAAGCGCCGCCTTGCTAAGCAAGGCGGCGCTTTTTGTTTGATTAATAAACTCATGTCATTGCGAGGAGCGTTAGCGAAGCAATCTCTGCACGATAGGTAGTGGACTACTTTATACGCAGAGGTTGCTTCGTACCTCGCAATTACGCTCATATGTGAGCCACGGATTGCAGATCTAACGCAGGAGATTGCCACGCTATGCTCGCAAAGACATGTTGGAATTACTGAACGCTATTCCGCGGATCGAATTTAGTTTTTAACTGGTACTCTTCGGCGTTTCGGCACCCATAAGGTTTTTCACAAGTTTACTATTGCGTAGTATTAGAATGAAAAAAAACGTCATTGCGAGCGGTAGCGAAGCATTCTCTGCACGATAGGTAGCGGACTACTTTATACGCAGAGGTTGCTTCGTACCTCGCAATGACGTTCATATGCGAGTCACGGATTTCAGATCTAACGCGTGCGGGTGCCACGCTATGCTCGCAAAGACATGTCGGAATTACTGAACGCTATTCCGCGGATCGAATTTAGTTTTTAACTGGTACTCTTTCGGTGTTTCGGCACCCATGAGGTTCTTTACAAAGTAATCCCAGCGACGGCGCATCATGTATGGACTGTACTGGCCATAACCATGCGCGCTGTTCGGGAATATTACCAGGTCGTAGTCCTTACCGGCTTTTTCCAGGGCTTCTACCACCAACAGGGTATTGTAAGGAGGTACGTTATCATCCATCATTCCGTGGGCCAGCATCAGTTTACCTTTCAGGTTTTTAGCATAGTTCTGGTTGGCCTGGTCTTCATAGTTCGATTTGCCGTTGGCATCGGTTTTCAATAAACCAATATAGCGTTCGCCCCAATCGTCCTCGTAGTTGCGGTTATCGTGGTTGCCCGATTCGGATATGCCCACCTTGTAAAAATCAGGATAGCGGAACAGGGCTGCTGCCGTAGCAAAACCACCGCCCGAATGTCCCCATACGCCTACACGGTCCAGGTCCATATAGGTGTACTTTTGTGCCAGTTGCTTAATGCCGGTAATTTGGTCGGGCAGGGTATTTTCGGCAATGTTGCCGTAGTTCATATCATGATAACTTTTGGAGCGGAGCGGGTTGCTACTACCTTCAATAATTACCACTACAAAACCCAGTTCGGCCAGTGCCTGGTGATCGCCGCGGCTTGGTGCAAATGACCAGCTGCCTACGCCGCCACCCTGCGGGCCCGGATAAACGTAGTTTACAACAGGATATTTCTTACCGGCCTCTATATTGCCCGGTGTAAACATCAGGCCGTACAAATCGGTTTTGCCATCAGCCGCTTTAACGCTAAAAGTAGTAGGTGCTTTCCATCCGGTAGATGCAAGGCGCGAAACATCGGTTTTTTGTACGGTGGTAATCAGCTTGCCATTTAAATCGCGCAGCACGCTTATTGTTGGTACATTAGGTTGTGAGTAATTATCTACAAAGTAAGTTTGCGTAGGTGAAAAGCTGATCTGGTGATTGCCTTCTTCGGGCGTAAGCAATGCTAGTTTTTTACCATCGAAACCAACTTTATACAAGTGGCTAAAGTAAGGGTTGCCCGGCTCACGGCCACCTGCTAAAAAGTAAAGCTGGCGGTTCTTCTCATCAACCTTAACCAATTTGGTCACTACAAAGCTACCCTTGGTAATCTGATTTTTAAGCTTGCCGGTTTTGGCATCGTATAAGTACAGGTGTCCCCAGTTATCGCGTTCCGAAAACCAAATAATCTCATTAGTACCAGCCAGGTATCTCCAGTTAATGGCTCCCCAACCCGATTCGTATTGCGTGGGTACGGTTTCCTCAAACACTTCGCGCACATCGCCGGTAGCAGCATTGGCAATACGTACTTTTTCCTGCTTATGGTCGCGCGAGGTAGATACAAAGGCCAGCTGGCTGCCATCGGCCGTCCAGTTCACGTCATCTAAAGTACCACTGCTCGATATGTCATCGCTCAGGGTAGCACGGTGCGGATCGGCCGGAACTTTCAGCATGATCACCTTAGGTGTTTCCACCTCAATAATGGCACGGTGTATCATCGGGATTTCTTCGCCGGGCAGAGGATATTTCCAGGCTTTTAGTGTGGGCTTGCCTACATTGGTGGTCACCAGGTACATATCGGCAACCTTGCGCTGGTCTTGTTTAAAAGTGGCTATTTTTTTAGAATCGGGCGACCATTGCAAAATAGCGGCGTCACTGTGTTGCCAGCCTGCGTTATCGGTAGCATAGCCAAAATCTTTTACACCGTCGGTAGTTAATTGGGTTTCTTTACCAGTACTTATATCACGTACCCATAAGTCATAATTGCTGATATAAGCAACTTTTTTTCCATCGGGCGAAGTTACCTGACCCGAATTGATTGTACGGCGGCTGGGCATCGCATATTGAGTGGCTCCTGCCGGGTTATCGCTTAGTTTATAGGTGTTTAGGTCGGCTGAATAGCTTTTGCCGCCAACCCTAAAGCCCACCGTTTTACCATCTGCCGATGGCGTGATGAATGCAAATGGTAATTTATCGGCACTATAAGTTTTACCGGTAGCTGTCGATATAGCCGCCGCCATTTTTTGATGATCGAAAGCAGGGGCACGGGTGCCTTTGGCCGGGTCTACCATTACAAATTCGGCACCTTTGGCGGTGAGGTTACGGAACCAGAATCTTTCGTCGGTTAGCCAGTTAGGCTGTACGTTAACACCGTCAACAAAAGGAGCAGTATTATAAGCTAAAAAACTTTCCGCGCGCTCATAATCTTTAGCGGTTAAAGCCGGTGCCTGTTGTGCCTGCGCAACCGAAGTAAACGCAAACATAAAGGCAGGTAATAAAAATTTATTCATATCGAGAAAGAGGCTTTTTAAATAGCGGTTAAAATAAGACGCAATATAGCTGAAATATAATTTTTTGAACGTGGATAAAGTAGCTATAAAAGGTAACTCTCAAATATTTTACAAAGCCGCTTAAATATAGAAATATGGCGTTTAAAACGATAGAGCGAAATTGCAGATAGCTTTTGATGTGTTTACAACCAAAATGCGCGTTGTTGAATATTATCCTCTTTTTATAATCGTTATTATAGCAGAACTACTAATTTTACCATTATGCTTACACTCGCCAACACCCAGCAGTTTATAGACACCGAAGAACGCTTTGGCGCGCATAATTATCACCCGCTGCCGGTGGTGTTATCGCGCGGCGAGGGGGTGCATCTGTGGGATGTAGAGGGTAAGCAGTATTTCGACTTTTTATCGGCCTATAGTGCCGTTAACCAGGGGCACTGTCACCCGCGTATTATTAACGCGTTAATTGGTCAGGCGCAGCAGCTTACCTTAACGTCCCGTGCTTTTTATAACGACCAGTTAGGCAAGGCCGAAGAGCACATATGCCGCTTATTTGGTTATGACAAGGCGCTGTTTATGAATTCGGGTGCCGAAGCGGTAGAAACTGCCATAAAGCTGGCACGTAAGTGGGCTTATCAGCACAAAGGCATTGCCGATGGAAGAGCCAATATTTTGGTAGCGGCAGGTAACTTTCACGGGCGTACTACGGGTATTATCTCCTTTTCTGATAGTCCCGAATCTAAAGACCAGTTTGGCCCATACCTGCCCGGTTTCACCATGATACCGTATGATGATTTGGCGGCGTTAGAAAGTGCCCTGAAAGCCAACCCCGATATTTGCGCCTTTTTAGTAGAGCCTATACAGGGCGAAGCAGGCGTGATAGTTCCGCAAGATGGTTACCTGGCAGCCGTACATGCACTGTGCAAACAGTATAATGTATTACTCCTGGCCGATGAGATACAAACCGGCATTGGCCGTACAGGTAAATTGCTGGCCGGTAATTATGATGAGGTACATGCCGATGTACTGATCATAGGCAAGGCCATGGCCGGTGGCGTGTTGCCGGTATCGGCGGTGTTGGCCAACAACGAGGTAATGCTGTGTATAAAACCCGGCGAACACGGGTCAACCTTTGGCGGTAATCCGCTGGCTGCCGCAGTAACGGTAGCTGCGTTGGAGGTTATAACCGAAGAACAACTTTCCGAAAATGCTTTCACCCTCGGTTTGGTTTTCAGGGAGCGCATGGAGCAAATTAAAACAAAATACCCATCTATTGTTACGCAGGTACGGGGCAGGGGTTTGTTAAATGCTATTGATATTGCCCATGATGTTAGCTTTACGGCCTGGGATGTTTGCATTGCCTTAATGGAAAACGGCTTGCTGGCAAAACCCACGCACGGGCATACAATCCGCTTTTCACCGCCCTTGGTTATCAATGCCGCCCAAATGCAGGAATGCTGCCATATCATAGAGCGCACCATAGCTGGCTTTGCCGATTAGAGATTATTTTTTTTACTGTGTGCAAGCAGGTACATTCAAATAAGTATAGCATTACCATAGCGAATATTGTACGATAACAACAATTAATATTGGCGCATTAAAAGGGAGTAAAACATTGCCTGTTTGCCTCAAAGGTGGTTTTAACAGAATGCTGATTGATCGCATTGCTTTTTACATTTACTGTATTTAACTTTGGGTTAATATTTGTTCTAAGTAATTTACTTCAAATAAGAGTAAATTAAATATTCAGAATAATAATTACTACCTTGTACACATCTACAAAAACCGTATGCCCTCTTCAACCCCTCCTAATCTATATTCAATTCCTAAAAGTCTACCAAAAACACCTACAGGTATTAGCGGATTAGACGAGATAACCTTAGGTGGTTTACCTACGGGTAGGCCTACCCTCATTTGCGGAAGCGCAGGTTGTGGTAAAACCTTGTTTTCTTTAGAGTTTATTGTGCGTGGTGCACTGGAGTTTAACGAACCGGGTGTGTTTATTGCCTTCGAAGAAAAGGCCGATGAACTGGCTACCAACGTGGCATCATTAGGTTTCGATCTGCAAAAGCTGCAGGATGATAAACTGATCAAAATAGATTATATACACGTTGACCGCAACGAAATAGAGGAAACCGGAGAGTACGACCTGGAAGGGTTGTTTATTAGGTTAGGTTACGCTATTGATAGTATTGGCGCCAAACGTGTGGTGCTCGATACCATAGAAAACCTTTTTTCGGGTTTATCAAACCAGGCTATATTACGTGCCGAACTGCGCAGGCTGTTTCAATGGTTGAAAGATAAAGGCGTAACGGCTATCATAACCGGCGAAAGAGGCGAAAGTTCACTTACCCGCCAGGGATTGGAAGAATACGTGTCGGACTGTGTGATCCTGCTCGATCATCGCATTATTAACCAGATATCAACGCGCAGGTTACGCATTGTAAAATACCGGGGATCGGTACATGGTACCAACGAATACCCTTTTTTAATTGATGAAGAAGGAATATCGGTGTTGCCGGTAACCTCCCTGCAATTAAATAAACCTGTTTCAACCGATAGGCTTACTTCGGGCATTGCTGCTTTAGATGGTATGCTGAGTAACGGTGGTTTCTATCGCGGCAGCAGCATATTGGTGTCTGGTACGGCGGGTACGGGTAAAACAAGCATTGCATCGAGTTTTGCCAATGAAGCCTGTAACCGTGGCGAAAAGTGCCTGTTTTTTGCCTTTGAAGAATCGCCCCAGCAAATTATCCGCAACATGGGTTCCATTGGTATGGATCTGCAGCAACATGTAGATAATGGCTTGTTGATGTTTTATGCATCGCGCCCAACTTTATACGGGTTAGAGATGCACCTGGTGGCTATTCATAAAGCCATCCGCAAGTTTAAGCCCGATGTAGTGGTGCTTGATCCTATTACCAATTTAATAACGGTAGGTACGGTAAGCGAAGTGAAATCGATGCTGGTGCGCCTTATAGATTTTTTGCAGGTAGAGCAGATAACTGTTATGTTTACGGCTTTAACGCTTAATACGGTAATTAATGAACAAACCGACGAAGGTGTATCATCATTAGTAGATGCCTGGTTGCTCATTAAAGATATTGAAATGAATGGTGAACGTAACCGCGGACTTTACATCATGAAATCGCGCGGAATGCACCACTCTAACCAGGTACGCGAGTTTGTGATGACCAATGACGGGCTTGATTTGGTTGATGTTTATTTAGGCCCCGAAGGTGTGCTGGTTGGTTCTGCGCGCGAAGCGCAAACCATGCTCGAAGAAACCGGCCAGGTATTGCTTACGCATGCCATTAGCCGTAAAGACCGCGAACTGCTGCGCAAACGCAAAGTGCTGGAAGCGAAAATTGAGAGCCTGAAAACGGAGTTTGAATCGACAGAAGAAGAGTTGAATAAGTTTTATATAGAAGAAGATCTCAAAAAAGAGGTGATGGAACAAAACCGTCAAAAAGTTACGGAGATTAGGAGCGGTAACCGCAACAGTAATCCCGAGAAATAATTCATCCCTTTTAATAAATTTGTAAAGTGGAAAAACCTTATGAACTGCGCCTTTATGTAGCAGGGAAAACAGTTAAATCGGTTACGGCACTCAGCAACCTTAAAAAATATTGCGAAGAGCATTTAGCCGGTCAGTATACTATTGAAGTGATAGACTTGCTTTTGCATCCGCAATTGGCCGAGGGTGACCAAATACTGGCTATACCTACCCTGGTAAAAAAAGTGCCCGAGCCGGTGCGTAAGATTATAGGCGATCTTTCTAACAAAGAAAAAGTGCTGGTTGGTTTAGATATACGCCCCAGAGATATTTAAGAGCTACATATATATGCAGTATAATGATTAATAACGGAGACCTTTCTCAAAATGATTGGGATAAGGAAGAAGAGCCGGTATACGTGCTGCGTTTGTTTGTGGCAGGGGCTTCTCCGGTTTCTGTACGTGCAATTAATAACCTGCAGGTTATACTGAATGAGCACTTAAAAAACAGATATGAACTGGAAATTGTTGATGTACATCAGCAACCGTTGCTGGTGCAAAGTGATGATGTAACCGCAGTGCCTATGTTAATAAAAAAGTTCCCGCTGCCGCTAAGGCGGCTGGTGGGCGATATGTCAGATACCAATAAGGTGTTACGTGGACTTGGGTTGTCGTAATAATTTTTAGCAGTGGAAAATTCTAAGTCATACCAGGAACTTTTAACCGAGCTGAGCGAAATGCGCATACAGCTGGAAGAAGCAACCGATACCATTGACGCTATACGCCTGGGCGAAATTGATGCCCTGGTAGTAAAAGCTAACGATGGGCACCAGCTTTATACCCTAAAAAGCGCCGATCAAACTTACCGTATATTTATTGAACAAATGACTGAGGGAGCGGTAACGCTTAACCCCGAAGGCTACATTTTATACAGTAATTCGCAGTTTGCCGACCTGGTAGGTTTGTCGTTAGAAAAAGTGACCGGTAAGCTGTTTTACAACTTTATTGTTGACGAGTGCCAGGAAACCTGCCGTGGGTTTATTACCCAGGCTTGGAACAAGAACACCAAGGGCGAACTGCACTTAATAACCGCCGATGCCCAGGAAATTCCGGTATTGCTTTCCCTTAAAACCCTGAACCTGGATGAAGGCCTGGCTTTAAGTGTAATTATAACCGACCTCACCACCCAAAAAGAAACCCAAAAACTGCTGGAGCAAAAAAACGCCCAGTTAGAGGAAGCTCAAAAAATAGCGCAGCATCTGAACGCCAACCTGGAAAGTACGGTTAAAGAACGTACTATGGAGCTGGAACGAAACATAGAGCAAAAAATTAAAGTAGAAGAAGAACTGCGCAATAACCAGGAACGGCTCACCCGTATACTGGAAACCATGGCCGAGGGTGTAGGCATTGTTGATGTTTATGGCAATTTAACTTACGCCAACCCAATGGCTCAAAAAATATTGGGTCTTAAGCAAGACGAGATCTTAGAAAGAACCTACCACGACCCTAAATGGAAGAATTTAAAGGTAGATGGTTCCCCACTGTATGAGGATGAACACCCGATGTCGGTTATTATGGCTACGGGTAAACCTGTTTTCGATTTTGAGATAGCTGTTCAACCGCCAGATAGAGAGCGCTTTTATATTTCTATTAATGCCGCTCCCATACGCGACGAGAATGGCCATATTGTGGGTGGTATAGGTACCTTTATGGATGTTACTGTGCGCCGTAAAAATATTCAAAACAAGGATGAATTTATTAGCGTGGCCAGCCATGAACTGCGCACACCGGTAACCAGCTTAAAAGCAGCCCTGCAACTGCTGGATAGGATGAAAGATAAGCCATCGCCTAAAATGCTGCCGGTGCTTATTGATCAGGCTAACAAAAGCCTAAATAAACTGAGCGTACTCATCAGCGATTTGCTGAACACCACTAAAATGACCGAAGGTCAGCTGCATTTGAATAAAAAGCAGGTTATTCTATCGTACCTGGTGCAAGACTGTTGCCAGCATCTGCATACCGAAGCCGGCCATTACGTAGTGGTAGAAGGCGACGCCAACCTGCAGGTTAGCGCCGATGCCGATAAAATAGAACAGGTAATTAATAACCTTATCAACAATGTGGTTAAATACGCTCCCGAGTCTAAAGAGATCCGTATTAAATTAGAGCAAGTAGGCAATATGGCCAAAGTATCGGTAAGCGACCAGGGTTCTGGTATCCCTTCCGAAAAACTGCCCAACCTGTTTGATCGTTATTACCGGGTTGATAACAGCGGCATTCATTATTCGGGCCTGGGCCTGGGCTTATACATTTGTGCCGAGATCATCAAAAAACATAACGGCGAAATTGGTGCCGAAAGCGAGCTTGGAAAAGGCAGTACTTTTTGGTTTACTCTGCCAATAGCATAATACTCTCATTCTTCAAATACATATTCAAAGCTTAGCGGGGTTATTAAAGTTTAGCCTGCCTTATGGTAAGACTATGAAGGCTTGCGTAAATTTATTTGCAACTAAGCAATGGTAATTTGATCTTTGTTTAACCAAGCGCCTATTTCCTGTACTTTTCTTACTAAATACACTAACATGCAAATTCTTTTAATTGGGAAGCTGATTATATCAGGCTTGCTTATTTCCTGCCCGGGCAAAGAAGAGCTGAACACCATTCGGCCCGATACCACCATAACAATTGCCAAATCGCCAACCGATAAAAACTGGAGTTTTGAGGCTAAACCAGTTTGGGCTGATGAATTTAATAAAAGCGGCCTGCCCGATGCCAGCAAATGGGGCTACGATTTAGGTGGCACGGGATGGGGAAATAACGAGTTGCAAAATTACACCAATGCTTCAACAAACGCCGTTGTTGCTAAAGGGATCCTGACTATCACCGCCCGCAAAGAAAAATCGGGTACCAATGCTTACTCATCGGCACGCTTGGTAAGCAAGGGTAAAGGCGATTTCTTGTACGGTCGTTTCGAAATCAAGGCTAAGCTGCCTTCGGGGCGCGGTACCTGGCCGGCTATATGGATGCTGCCAACCGACTTTGCTTACGGCAACTGGCCAAGATCGGGCGAAATAGATATTATGGAACATGTAGGCTACGATCCAACAAACGTACACATCACCGTTCATACGGAGGCCTATAACGGTGCGGCAGGTACGCAAAAAGGTGATGCTAAAATGATAGCCGATGCCTTTACTGCTTTCCATTTATACCGGGTTGACTGGACGCCGTTTGCTATACGCGGTTACATCGACAATCAAAAGGTCTTTGAATTTGTGAACGATGGCAAAGGTCATGCTACCTGGCCTTTCGATAAAAAGTTCCATTTACTGTTGAACGTAGCCGTTGGTGGTAATTGGGGCGGCGCGAAAGGGGTAGATGAAAGTATTTTCCCTAAAGCTATGGAAGTTGACTATGTTCGTGTTTACAAAATGATTGATAAATAACCCTGAATTGTTGTTAAAATTCATCTGATTATGAATATATCTAAAATTTTATATAAAAGCTCTGCGCTGTTGGCATTGTTACTACAGCAAACCGGTGCCTTTGCGCAGGCTGATGCCGAGGTTTACAAAAAGGCTGATGCTTTACTTAGCCAAATGACCCTGGCCGAAAAGGTAGCCATGATCCATGGCAGTTCCTCATTCACCTCGGGCGGCGTGCCGCGTTTGGGCATCCCTGAGTTTGTAATGAGCGATGGTCCGCATGGCGTGCGTTTGGAGCACGGCCGCACTTATGCCGATAGCATGGGCATTGCCGATGCCAGCACTTACCTGCCCACCGGTGTTTGCCTGGCAGCCACCTGGAATCCTAAGTTAGGTTACGCTTTTGGTGCTGTTTTAGGTGCGGAAGCCAACTATCGGGGTAAGGATGTAATCCTGGGCCCGGGCATTAATATTATTCGTTCACCGCTGAACGGACGTAATTTTGAGTATCAAACCGAAGATCCCTACCTGGTATCGCGCATGGCGGTAGGTTATATTAAGGGTGTGCAGGATCAGGGTGTATCGGCCTGTGTAAAACATTATGCAGCCAACAATATTGAAACCAAACGTACCAGCATCAATGTAGAAATGAGCGAGCGTGCGCTGCGCGAAATTTACCTGCCCGGCTTTAAAGCTGCCGTACAGGAAGCAGGTGTGTATACACTGATGGGTTCGTACAACAAAGTACGTGGCGAGTGGGCTACCCATAACAATTACCTCATGAACCAGATCCTTAAAAAGGAGTGGGGCTTTAAAGGTGTGGTGATAAGCGACTGGGGTGCCGTGCACAACACGCAGCAAGCACTATGGAACGGTACCGATATTGAAATGGGTACCGACCTGAGCCTGGGTGCCAAACCCGATTACCGCAAATACTTTTTAGGTGATACCGTACTGTCGCTGGTGAAGAAGGGAAAAACTCCGGAATACATCATCAATGATAAGGTGCGCCGCATTTTGTACGTGATGATTAAAACGCATGTAATTGATAAGCAACGTCAAAAAGGCTCGTTCAATACCAAAGAACATCAGCAAACCGCTCAAAAAGTGGCCGAAGAGGGTATTGTGCTGTTGAAGAATCAAAACAACATTTTGCCTTTAACTTCGAAGGTTAAATCAATTGCTGTTATTGGGTTTAACGCCGATCGCCCGCAGGGATTGGGCGGAGGTAGTTCGCAAATTAAGGCTTTGTATGAAGTAACTGCCTTAGCCGGGTTAAAGAAACAGGCAGCCAAGGGAGTGAAAATTACTTACTCCCCTGGTTATAAAATTGAGCGCGGTGCCAAAGCAGATGCCGGCATGATTAAGCAAGCGGCAGATGCAGCAGCCAAAGCCGATGTAGCCGTGTTTGTAGGCGGCTGGACGCATGGTTATGACTATAACTTGTGGAGTGATAACGCTTACGATGCCGAGGATACCGACAAGCCCGATATGAACATGCCTTTCGGTCAGGATGAATTAATTAAAGCCGTATTGAAAGCCAACCCCAAAACAGTGGTTGTACTTTTAGGCGGCGGCCCTATAGATATGACGCAATGGGCAGCTAACACACCCGGCATTATCCAGGCCTGGTACCCCGGTATGGAAGGTGGTAACGCGCTGGCCAATATTATATTTGGTAAGGTAAATCCGTCGGGTAAATTACCTATGACTTTCCCTAAAACGTTAGCCGAAGCTCCCGATCATGTACTGGGTGATTTCCCCAACAGTAAGGACAGCACTACGGTATATTACAACGATGATATTTATGTAGGCTACCGCTACTTTGATACTTACAAGGTAGAGCCGCAGTTTGCCTTTGGTTACGGCTTATCATACACGCAGTTTGCTTACAGCAACATGCAGGTGCAAAGTAATGGCAGCAAAGCCACGGTAACTTTTACGGTTACTAACACCGGTAAAACAGCCGGTGCTGAAATTGCACAGGTATACGTTCACCAGGAAAAATCTTTATTGCCCCGCCCCGAAAAGGAACTGAAAGCATTTGACAAAGTGTTTTTACAACCCGGCGAAAAAAAGCAGGTAAGTTTAACCCTTAACCAGGACGCCTTTCAGTATTTTAACGATGTAACCAATAACTGGGTGATGGAAAAAGGGAACTACAATATTTTGGTAGGTGGCTCATCGAGAGATATAAAGCTTACCGGGGTGGCCAAACTTTAAGAACAGGTCATTAGTAAAGATCCCTTTAGGACTACTAAGTATTTAATAAGAGTTAAAAGAGTGCACTCAAAACAGCGATTGTTTTGATGCACTCTTTTCGTTTTATACCGTCCAATATCCTTCCGGCTCCATTCCTCTGTCAAACCAATTTGCTTTATACTTTTGATAGCATACTTATTAAAGCTACTTTGCGGCGCTAAATTTAGCTTTACAAAGAATATAAATTTATCATGACCTACTGTTTAGGCATTAAAGTAAAAGAGGGTTTGGTGGCTATTGCCGATACCCGCATTACATCGGGCAACGAAGTAACCATCAAAAAAAAGTTGTTTACCCTGCAAAAAGAGAACTGCTCTTTATTTATCATGACCAGCGGACTGCGCTCTGTACGCGATAAGGCCATTGTATATTTCGATGAAATTATGGAGCATGGTCTCGAAGATTTTAACAAGATGTACAAGGCCGTAAATGCCTTTGGCGCACAAGTTAAACGTGTTGGCGAAGAGGATAGGGAAACGCTGGAAAAATCGGGGTTTAAGTTCAACCTTAATACCATTATAGGCGGACAAATGAAGGATGACGAGGAACCCAAGTTGTTCCTGCTTTATCCCGAAGGTAACTGGGTAGAACTTGGCCATGGTGCACCATATGTAATTATTGGTAACGCTGCCCAGGGCAAGGCTATCCTCAACCGCATCCTAAACGAAGACACGGGTTTAAAACTGGCCATGAAAGCCGGTTTCCTGTCGTTCGATTCTACCCGCATTAGTGCGGCCGATGTGGATTTTCCTATTGATGTGGCCTTGTACCGTGCCGATAGTTTTAACCTGGTAGAGCATCATTACGAAAAAGATGACCTGGCCAGCGTATCGGCCCAGTGGGATAAGGAACTGAAAGGCGCCCTCAAAAATATTTCAAACGAATGGATGGATACGGCGTTCACTAAATTGGGTAAAAACACTAAAAAACGGAAGAAAGTATGAAGTTTAGGGTAATGGGTACATTGGGCTATGAGGTTATTATGCCCTCAACGTTTATATTGAATATTCATGCCCTGCGTACCCCTGCCCAGGCGGTGCTAGAAGAAAGCTTTTTAATTGACCCCTATTACAAGATAGAAGAGCTCACCCCGCAGCATGCCGAAAACCGTTTCATCCGGGTTGAAGTAACTGAACCGGCTATTGTTAACATTAGCTACAGTGCCATTATTGATACCTCGTACAAACAAACGCCTGGTGCTGAGCTTACCAATGTGCCGGTAATGCAAATGGATACCTCGGTGCTGCCTTACCTGTTTCCCAGCCGTTATTGCCAGTCGGATAAGTTATTCCGTTTTGCGCATAACAAGTTTGGTAAAATAGATAATGCCTTTGAAAAGGTACTGGCCCTCACCAACTGGATCCACGATAATGTGGAATACCTGAGCGGTTCTACCAATTCGCAAACTTCTGCTTACGATACTGTAACCGAACAGGCCGGTGTTTGCCGCGATTTTGCACACCTGGGCATAGCCCTTTGCCGTGCGCTGGATATACCGGCCCGCTACTTTACAGGTTATGCCTATCAACTGAACCCGCCCGATTTTCACGCCTGCTTTGAAGCTTACATTGGCGGCAACTGGGTAATATTTGATGCCACCAAACTGGTTCCCCTTAACGGACTTGTAAAAATCGCCACCGGCCGCGATGCTGCGGATGCCTCTATTTCCACCATTTTTGGACAGGTCAATTTCCTCACCATCTCCGCCTCCTGCGAACTGGCCGACGAGGATTTCGAGCCGGTTTATTACAACAGTGAATATCCGATGGGGTTGACGTATCTGTAAGGTGCTTCTTTTTAGTTCGCGATTGATGCTTTCCCCTCTTGAGAGGGGTAGGGGTGTGTTGATTGAAGCGGTGTGTGATGAGTTGATACATTAATCACATTAACTTTGATAGATAGCCTAAATATTTTAAATTTAAGCATGGCAGAACAATATAACCTGGGAAAGAGGATATGGACGGAACTTGACTTTGAACAAATGAGTTGGCACGATTGCCCCATACATGCCTTGTCTTTTAGCAAAGATTATAAGCTCTTATTAGACATTGATTATATATTAAAATGGGTTTTGTCTAAAAATAAAAAGAACTATAAATTTTGGATATCCCCTTGTACGCTTGTTTTTGAAAATGTTTACGACATTGCTTTAGAGTCTGATCACACCAGTCTTGTAATTCTTAATGTAACCAAGGATAATCCTCGGGCACCAAAAAACGAAATATATTTAGATAAGAAGATTGAATATGATTGGGTGATTGAAACAACCGTTGGTGAGATAACGTTCAAGTCAGTTGGATTTAATCAATTCATTCGCAAGCCTCCAATTTTTATTAATAGTCAGGAAATAGATATTGAAACACGAAGTGGATTGTCTTTCAGCACTGAATTTATTGCTTAGCTGATTAATGTAACTTCTATTCCCGCCACAAAACCGAACGCACCACTGTTCGTTACCGATACATCTATTTAAATCAAATTAGTTTTAAAGTATTGATAATCAAATAGGTGTATTCATGGCATCAATTTGTATATACCATCATACAAGCATCAGCTATTATGATCAAAAGCTATTTTAAAATTGCCTGGCGCAACCTTATTAAAAACAAGGCGCACTCGTTTATTAACATCTCGGGTTTATCAGTTGGTATGGCGGTAGCCATCCTTATCGGGTTATGGATATGGGACGAACTTTCGTACAATAAATATCACCAGAATTATAACCGCATTGCGCAGGTATGGCAAAACGTAACCAACAACGGCGAGGTACAAACCTGGGAAAATACTCCTTACCCATTAGCCGAAGAATTACGCAAAAACTATGGCGGCGATTTTAAATACGTAGTGCTGGCCAGTGGTTTCGGCGATCAGATATTGGCTACAGCCGATAAAAAGCTTACCATTAGAGGTAGTTATTTTGAACCTCAGGCACCGGCCATGTTTAACCTAAACATGTTAAAGGGCACACAAGCCACTGCTTTAAAAGACCCTTCTTCTGTTATTATATCACAAAAAACGGCTAAGGCTTTTTTTGGCGACACCGACCCGGTTAACAAAGTAATGAAGATCAATAATAAGCTTACGGTAAAAGTAACCGGCGTTTATGAAGATCTGCCTACAAACAGCAATTTTGCCAACTTAGGATTTATTGCCCCCTGGGACCTCTATTTTGCTGATGCCGACTGGATAAGAAATGCTCCGGACCCCTGGAGGCCCAATGCTTTTTCTCTATTTGTGCAACTGACCAATAATGCCGATATGGACAAGGTATCGTTAAAGATCCGCGATGTAAAACTGCGTAAGGTAAATGCCGAACTAGCCAAAAAGAAGCCTGCCCTCTTTTTGCATCCTATGAGCAAATGGCATTTGTACGGCGAATTTAAAAACGGTATAAATACAGGCGGTCGCATTCAGTATGTTTACCTGTTTGGCATCATTGGCGTGTTTGTATTGCTGCTGGCTTGCATTAACTTTATGAACCTGAGCACCGCACGCAGTGAAAAGCGTGCTAAAGAAGTAGGCATTCGTAAAGCTATAGGCTCATTGCGGAGCCAGCTCATCTACCAGTTCATGAGCGAATCTTTGCTGTGCGTGGCAATAGCCTTCATACTATCTATTGTATTAGTGCGTTTGAGTCTGCCCTTTTTTAACGAGGTGGCCGATAAGCAAATGAGTATTTTATGGACCAGTCCGTTGTTTTGGCTCATGGGCATTGGCTTTAGTTTACTTACCGGTTTAATTGCCGGCAGTTACCCGGCGTTCTATTTATCGTCGTTTCAACCGGTTAAGGTTTTAAAAGGTGCGTTCCGTATGGGGCGTATGGCCAGCATGCCACGCAAGGTGTTGGTGGTTATACAGTTTACGGTATCGGTAACGCTCATCATCGGTACTATTGTAGTGTTCCGGCAAATTCAATTTGCTAAAAACAGGCCTATTGGTTACAGTAATAATGGCTTAGTGGCAGCCGGTACCGTAACCGACGAAATTCACAACCATTTTGAAGCTATAAAAAGTGAACTGGTTAGTAGTGGTGCCATTGTATCCATGGCCGAAAGTGCCGGTATGCCTACCTACTACGGCTCAACCAGCAGCGGTTTTGATTGGCCTGGTAAAGACCCTAACATGAGCGTGGATTTTCCAACCAACCTGGTTTCGTACGATTATGGTAAAACCATAGGTTGGGCTGTTAAAGAAGGGCGCGAGTTTTCAAAAGATTATGCTACCGATTCTACCGGTGTAGTGCTGAATGAAACTGCCGCTAAGTTTATGAATTTAAAGAAACCGGTAGGAGCCGCTATAAAATGGGATGGACAGCCGCTTCATGTTTTGGGTGTGGTTAAAGATATGGTTATACAATCTCCATACGGGCAAATAAAGCCATCCATTTACATGCTGTCGTCAACGGAGTATAACGTAGTGCTGTTTAAAATTAACCCCAAAACCAGCGCCAGCGAAGCCGTACAAAAAATTGAAGCAGTTTTTAAACAATACAATCCGGCGCAGCCATTTAAAGCTATATTTTTAGATGAAGAATACAATTACAAGTTTGGCAACGAGCAGCGCATAGGTAAACTGGCCAGCTTTTTTGCCGGCCTGGCCATATTCATTAGTTGTTTAGGTTTATTTGGAATGGCATCTTTTATGGCCGAGCAGCGTATTAAAGAAGTGGGCATTCGTAAAGTATTGGGTGCATCGGTATTAAACTTATGGAGCTTACTATCGTTAGATTTTGCTGTGCTGGTAATTATAGCGCTGGCTATTGCTGGTCCGCTGGCGTATTACCTCATGCACAACTGGCTGCAAAGCTTTGAGTACCGTTCGGGCATCACCTGGTGGATCTTTTTAGTAACCGGCCTGGGATCCTTGGCTATCACCATGCTTACTGTAAGTATCCAATCGGTTAAGGCGGCACTAACCAACCCGGTTAAAAGTTTAAAAAGCGAATAGTTTTTGTTAATTGAATATGTAGCCCTTGTTATCATTTAAGATGGCAGGGGCTTTTTTGTGGAGGAATAATTATCAATCAAAATAAATATAGCTAAGTGCTTTATAAATAGTTGGTAATTAATTATTTTCATAGCACGTATGCAAACCCAACCTCTACGCTTATTACTCTTCTTTATTGTTGTTGTTGCAATGCTGCAAAGCGGCTTTGCTGCCACGCCTGTAGTGCATATATCGGCTAAACCGGTATGGTTAAATGCATGCAAACCATATGATAAAAAGATACCTGCACGCCGTATTGAAAACGGTTATTTTTATCAGTTGGTAGAGGCGCAAACCCACGTGGAAAAACAGGCCGATTACCGTCATTTAATTACAGAGATAATATCGGAAGCAGGAATACAGAATGGATCGGAAATTACCGTGAATTTTGATCCGTCGTATGAAAGGCTCGATTTTCATGAAATAATAGTATGGCGTAACGGCAAGCCCCAAAATCGCTTATCGGCCGGTGCATTTAAAGTTATAGCCGATGAAAAGGAGCTGTCGAAATTTATTTACCAGGGCAGCTATTCTGCTTTTTGTATCCTGAACGATATTCGTAAAGGCGACCGTATTGAGTATGCCTATACCATAACCGGGCGTAACCCAATTTTTGACGGGCGGTTTTTCAGAGATCTGTATTTTCAGGGTTCGCAGCCTATAGCACACATGTATAAATCGTTACTGGTTACGCCTTCGCACAAACTATATTTTAAACCTTTCAATAAGGTGCCGCCCACCATAGCATCGTTAAAGAATGGTTTACAATGTTACGAGTGGGATGCCTACCAGGTACAACCAGGCCAGTATAATGATAACCAGCCGGGTTGGTACAATGAGTACGCTTATATACAGGTGAGCGATTACAGCAGCTGGCAGGAGGTGGTTAACTGGGCTTTAAAGATCAATCCGTTAACTACCAACATTACAGGAAGCCTCGCCCTTAAAATTAAAGAACTTAAAGCAAAATCGGCCGGGGATAAGGAAACCTACTTTCGAAACGCCGTAACCCTGGTGCAGGATGAAGTACGATATATGGGAATTGAAATGGGCGAGTACTCGCACCGCGCCAATACCCCCGAAAGAGTTTTTAACCAGCGCTATGGCGATTGTAAGGATAAGGCCTTACTTCTGGCATCAATTTTAAATGCCGGTGGCATAGAAGCACACATGGTATTGGTAAATACCGATGCACGTGAAAAAACAGACCAGTTTTTACCATCGCCAAATGTATTTGACCATGCCGTGGCGGTAGCTACAGTTAAAGGTAAACAGGTTTGGGTGGATGCTACCATGTCATACCAGCGGGGTACTGGCACCAATATTTATTTCCCTAATTATGGCAAGGGCTTAGTTGTAAAAGCGGGTAATAATGCGTTGACCACCATACAGCCGGCCAAAGCCGGTAAAACGGTTTACAAAGAAAAGTATATTGTAACTAACGAAAAAGACAAGGTTAAATTAGAAGTAACTTCTACCTACACCCTTAACGAGGCCGACCGCATGCGCGACCGCTTAGCAGCAACCAGTATGGCCGAAACAGAAAAGAACTACCTGGAATACTATACCAAGATCTATCCTAAGATAGAAGCGGTGGATTCGGTAACGGTTGCAGACGATGAAAGCAAGAATGAGATCACTACAACCGAACATTACCTGGTATCTAACCTGTTGAAACAAGACAGTGTAACGGGTAAGTATAAAGCATCGTTTTATGCCAATTATATAGATGCACAATTGGTGAATATAAAGAACAGTACCAAAACCCCATTGGCTTTATATTATCCATCAAATGTGAATTATACGCTTAGTTTGGTTATGCCCGGAGGATGGGATATAGAGCCGGAGCGGCAAAATATTAAGCGGGATGCTTATTCTTTAGCCACACTCACCTGGGCCGATGCTGATACCCTTTTGCTGAACTACCAGTTTGAATACCTGAAAAGTTATTTGCCCGTAAACAAGCTGGATGAGTACCGGGAAGACGTTAAAAAGATGACCAACGACTACCTTACTTATAGCATTGATTATACGCCTGGTACTATTAACCGGCCTTTTAAACTTAATTATTGGATGCTGGCAATGGCCATAACAGCATCAGCGCTATTTGCCTTTATAGGGTTCAAAATTTACCGCACCCATACCCCGGAGGTGCTTTTTGCACCCGGTGCTGGTTTTACGCCAATAGGCGGCTGGCTGATAGTGGTATTAATTGCACTTGGTATTAGCCCCATAGCCATTACTGTATTTGTAGTAAATACAGGTTATTTTGACATGAGTTTTTGGCTGCGTATAACCGGTAAGCTGGAGGTGTTTTCTAAATGCTTAATAGCGTTGGAAACAGTAGGTAATGTTTTTATGGTATGTTATTCTGTTTTTTGCTTTGTGCTTTTGATAAATAGGCGCGATATATTACCCAGGTATTTTATAGGCTTACACGTGTTTGCTGTAGTATTTATAATTGTAGATTGTATGTTAGCTTTAATAATTAACGATACCATTAGTGATAAAGGTGGAACGGCCATATTAAGGGCTATAATAGGTGCCGTTATTTGGATCTCCTATTTTAAAAAGTCAACCCGTGTGGAGCGTACGGTTATTGTACCTTACCCGGCACATAACTATAGCTACGAGCAACCGGTAATGAATTGGGATTCACCTGGAAATAATGGTGAACCGCAGGAAGAAAATTGATATTTTTTCTATAAATAAACAGTAAACCAAAAAGCCACCCGGGTTATACCTGAGTGGCTTTTTGGTTTACTGTAAAGCTATTTAGTAACGCCGGTGCCGGCTATTTCGGTTTCATGTTCTACCGAAAGTTTTCCGTCGCCTTCTATCAGGAAACAAACCAATGCCAGCAGTACCGAGCACGAAAGCCAGAATTCGGCATAGGGGCGAAAAATGTTGGCGCTCAGGTTTACAAAAAATACGGCAACCAACAGTATTGGTAAATTAAGCAGGCAAAATAAACGGGTATGCGAGCCAATGGCAATAAACAGTCCGCCTAAAATATGCAGGCCCATAATTAAATGCGCTATTAAGCTGATGAATACGGCCGTCCCTAATCCGGCGTTCATCATTAAATTGGTAAAGGCATTGAGGTTAAGCGCAAAGGAAATACCTTTCCAAATGAGTACTAAACCTAATGCTATCCTGAAAAAATCTAACCACAAGGGGTGATGCCTATCACCCCAGTTGAGTACTTTGATGAGCAGTTTCATGATGTTTATAATTGGTATACAATAATAACGTTTTTTACAATTGCTTGTTGTGTTTTGCAACTTATTTTCAGGGAGTTAAGGTGAAAATATATTACGAGTAATGTTACCATATGGCGAGGGGTATATTGCGCTGTTGTTATCTGTTGCATGCGAGTTTACTGACTACTAATTGTGGTGCAATAAATTCAGCATGTTTTCAAAAAGGGTGTTCACCAAAGTGTTCAAAAACCGTTCAAAAACCGTTTACTTGTGAACACTTTTTGATTAAAAGCAGCACAAAAACATTCGGGTAATCCAGTGCAAAACCGGCGTTATATGTATAAAAATGCAATTTTTTGAAACTTTATGGATATAAACTGATGCTTACCGTGTGAACACTTTTCATTAAGGATGTCAGAATTATAATGGGTGTGGCATGGATGCCAAAAAATAAGAGCCGCCCCATATCGCACGGAGCGGCTCTTTACTAAAAACAAACACTGAACTTAAAAAACTACAGAACATAAAACATGGTATTATCTTTTGCAGCAGCAGCTATGAGCAACGCCAGTTTCAATTTTATCTACCCGAAAGCGTATTGATAGGGATATTCTTTTTCAATAACATAACAGTAGTTCTAAAAGGCTAAATACTTTCTTCAAGCATTACCTCATTGGCAACATTTTCTGTCTTTGGCTTATGGTTATTTTTTGCACTTATAACCTGCACGCCGCTACGGTTCACCAGTTGAGCGGGGTCAATACTATTTTTGTTTAATTGAGCGTAGCTGTAATCCTGAAGCATTATTATCGCATCTACTTCATTTGCTTTTATAAAGTTTTTAAATACCGCTACGGTACTGCCATAGAAAAATTCTATACGAATAGCGTTAATGCTATCGGCATACTTTTGCTTAAGATTGGCACAATTGTTATAAAATTCCTCGGAGATGTGCTGGTATTCGGTAGAGCGTCGCGATAGTATAAGCAGTTCCTGTATATTATCGGTGATTTTCATCATGTGCACCAATACAATGTTCAGCTTTTCGGGATAGTAGCTTTACGTTAAGCCTGGTATGCAGTTAAGCGATTGTATATTGAAGTCGGTTGGAATGAGCAGCGTTTTCATAGCTATTAATGTATTTGGAAGAACTACATTGGTTATGATACAATGATAGCCTGCATACATTAACAACTCCTAAGAGACGTATTAGAGTTTGATTAGAACGTTAGGAAGTAGCCACGGGAAGAAAAACCTGTAGCTCAGTGCCCGCGTCAACCTCCGAACGGATCCCGATGGATCCCTTATGTAGGCGGATGATATTCAATGTAAGCGGTAACCCCACGCCGTGCCCCTCATATTCTTGCGTGTTTGACGCTCTGAAGAAAGGTTCGAAAATATGCTGCAGCTCGGTTGATGGGATGCCGATGCCTTTATCTGTTACGCTAATGACAATGTTATTTTTTTGTACCGATAGCTTGATACGCACCAATTTGTTTTGTGAGTACTTGCATGCGTTGCTGATGATATTGGTGAGCGCCAGCCGTAATAAATTGCTGTTGCCCGATACATTGAGCAGGTCTTCGTTAGCGGGTAACCCCGAAAAATCGACCTGAATGTTACTGGCGGGATGCAGTTTTTTGGTTGCTTCAATAGTCGTCCAAATAAGCTCATCCATCCGTACTGGTTGCCAGTTCTGCTTTTTACCATCGAAGCCCGATTGAGCCAGCAACAGTAAGCTGTTTAAGATCTGTATGAGTTTGTCGGTTTCAGAACCGATGGTATTTAAGGTATGGCGTTGGTCCGGATTCAAGTTGGGTTTGTTGAGCGCCAGTTCTACCTCGCTGTTGATGATGGTAAGCGGTGTACGCAGTTCGTGCGAGGCATTGCTCACAAAGTTATTTTGTGTAGTAAAGGCTGTTTCCAGCCGGTTAAGCATATTGTTGAAGGTTAGCGAGAGTTCGGCTATCTCATCCTTTCCTTTGGGCTCGTCTAATCGCATGTGCAGGTTATCTGAGGAAATACTTTTGACCTTATCGGTAAGTTTCCTAACCGGGATAAAGGTGTAATAAGAAAACGCCTTGCCCACAAAAAACACAATGATGATCGAACCCACAAAGCCGAAGAACAGTATCTTTTGCAGTTCGAGGATTTCCCGGAAACCATAAGGGTTTAAGGCTGATACAACAACAATATATTTATCAGTGCCGTGCTGCACCATTTTTCCGGCATAAAACTGGTTGGTTCTTTTATAGCGGGCACTGCCTTTGGCTACTACCTCTTCCAGCAATTCATTGGGCAAGCCAGCCGTCTTAAAATGACCCCTGGCATCAGCCTTGAGTAAATGCTCTTTTTCCGAATCCAGTTTTTCCAGGTATCTGTTTCGTACTTCCTGGGTTATCCGGCTTTCTTCGCCTGGAAAAAGGCGTACTTGCGAGTTTATATTAACTCGTGCTTCCAGCCGTTTAAAAAAGTCTTCAAAATTAAACTGGTATTCAAAGTATAAAATAAAGGTGTTCAATAGCAGCAGTATGGCTGTAGATAGTGCCAAAAATAACAGGGTTATTTTACTTTGAATCTTCATGATTTTAATCGCCTTCCTTCATCATGTAACCCATTCCAAATACCGTATGGATCAGCCTGCTCAAATTATCCTTATCCAGCTTTTTACGCAGGTAATTTACATAAACATCAACCACGTTAGTGCCCAGGTTAAAATCGATATCCCAAACGCTTTCCAGTATTTGTATGCGTGAGAGTACTTTTTTCTGGTTTTTGATAAAGTATTCCAGCAGCCGGTACTCAGTAGGGGTAAGGTTAAGCGTAACCTTGTTGCGGGTAGCTACCTTGGCTTCCGTATCAACTTCAATGTCGGCTATTTTATAGCTGCTTTTAGCAGGGACTTCGTTACTGCCGCGGCGGCGCATCAATGTTCTTAAACGCGCGGCTAACTCAGCAATTTTAAAGGGTTTAACCATGTAATCGTCGGCGCCGCTGTCAAGCCCGGTCACTATATTTTCGGTAGAATTGAGCGCGGTAAGCATTAAAATGGGGACATTAGGTTTTTGCTCCCTAATGTGTTTACAAATTTGGATGCCATCCATACCCGGCAGCATTACATCTAAAATAATAAGTGCGAAAGGGTGGCTCAGCGCCATTTGTAAACCGGTTAATCCATTAGTGGCCGCACTGGTTTCGAAGCCATGATCGGCCAGACCGCGTTGAATAACCGATACTACATTGGGTTCGTCTTCTACAATTAATACAGCCATGAGTAATTGATAATAAGTTAATGAGTTATTGCGTAATGCAAGCCTATTAACAAACATAGGAGTATAAGACTAAAATATAGAAAAGGCAGCCATTTTGTTGGTATGTGTAATTAATAAAAACCAGTTATTTCGCTGCATATGGAGATAAAGGATATTATCAATGAAGAAATCCCGTTAATTAATACCAATAGGTATATTTGTATAATGGAAAATGCTTTATCAAAAGCCGAACGTACCCGCCGGTTTATTATAGAAACCACCTCAGGCATTTTTAATATAAAAGGTTATGCCGGAACATCAATGTCTGATTTAACCCAGGCTACCGGCCTTACCAAGGGCAGCATTTACGGTAATTTTGAAAATAAGGAAGAAGTGGCATTGGCTGTATTTGACCATAATTACGCAAAAGTTCAACAGGTTGTGCAAAAGCGTATGGTTAAAGCTAAAACTTATTATGATAAGTTGATGGTATATGCGCAGGCGTATGACCAATTTGGAATGCAGGCTTTTCCGCAGGGTGGTTGCCCCATACTTAACACTGCTATAGAAGCCGACGATACACACAAGCTGCTTAAAGACCGGGCTGCAAAAGCTATATTAAACTGGAAGAAAGAAATTGAGAAACTAATAATTGCCGGTATTACTGCAGGCGAATTTAAAGCGGATACAGATCAAAAGACGATGGCCCTTTCTATAATTGCCCTTATAGAAGGTGGCATTATGATAGCCAAAGTAACCGACAATCAAAGTAGTTTCGATAGCATATTAAAGACAGTAGAAATGCTGATCATCCAGATATTGGTTGATCCACTTTAACAAATAATATACTTATACCTGTTCCTTTAAATATGCCAGTGCTTTTTTTAGATCGGCCTTGGTTTTATGAATGTCCTTCCAGGGATCATCAATATTTTTTAACCTTTCGGGCATGGTATAGATGGTAAAATCGGCCAGGGAAAGTTTGTTGTTGACCTCGTGCCAATGCAATGGGGTAGATACCGTTGCACCCGGTTTGGGCCTTACCGAATAAGCTGAGGCGATGGTTTGTCCGCGGCGGTTCTGTAAAAAATCGATATACGTTTTGTTTTTGCGTTTGGCCGGACTCCGCTCAATACTGGTAATGTCGGGCAGTTCATCGTGTATCAGGTGGGCAGCATATTCAGCAAACATCTTCACAAAGTCGTAATCATATTTAGCGCCTAAATAGCAATAGATGTGAAGCCCTTTAGAGCCAGATGTTTTAATGAACGTTTTGAGTTTCATCCTGTCGAACACTTCTTTGGTTTTCAGCGCTACTTCAACTGCTTCGGTGAAAGGCACATCATGCGGATCAACATCTATAACCACATACTCGGGATTATCGGGCGTTTGATAATTACTGAGCCAGGGATTTATTTCTATACAGCCTAAATTGACTACGTAAAGTAGCGTGGCTTCATCATCGCCAACTATGTAGTTAATATTCTTATCGTTGCTTTCCGAATAAAGCTTTTCTGTTTTAACCCAATCGGGCAGGTGAGTTTCGTCCACATCCTTCTGAAAAAAGCCGGGATCGTCTATGCCGTTAGGCTGACGGCGCATGGAAATGGCCTTGTCTTTTAAATGAGGAAGAATATGCGGGGCAACCTCTTTATAGTAGTTCAGCAGTTCTCCTTTGCTAATACCTTCTTTTTTCCAATACAGCTTGTTTTGGTTGGTAAGCTTAACCTTCTTTTTGCCATAGGTAAGTATGGTTTCATCTGCTAACTGCTTGTCTGGCGTTTCCTGCAATACGTTTTCGGCTTCCTTATCTATGCGTAGACCCTTAAATACCGGGTGGCGCATGCTTCCATCGGCGGTCCACTCCGAGTAAACTACTTCGCAAACCAGTTCGGGCCTTACCCAGGTAGTTTTGCCATGGTAATTCACCTTTTCGGGAAAAGGCTTTTCATCGGTTATAATAGGCTGTAGTTTATCGAACAAGTCTTCTAACGTTTCGCCACTAAAGCCAGATCCGCAATTGCCCACATACTTAATATTTTCACCCTGTTGCACACCTAATATCAACGATCCTATATGCTTGCGGCTGCCTTTAGGAGCAGTAAAGCCACAAATTATGGCTTCCTGTGAGGCTTGAATTTTAAACTTCAGCCACCGGTCTGAGCGTCGGCCTCCGTCATAGGTGCTTTCTTTGTCCTTGCCAATTACACCTTCCCAGCCTTTCTTTTGAGCTTCTACCAACAGATCGGTACCCTTGCCTATAATATGGTCAAGGTAGGTTATGGACGAATCTTTAGGCAGATCGGCCGTATACGCTTTTAATAGCTCCTTTCGCTTGATGAGCGGAAGCTGGCGCAGATCATGCCCATCCAGGCGCAGCATATCAAACACGTAATATTTGAGAATGCGTTTATTTTTCTGGCTGTCGTAATTTTGCAGGTCTTGAAAAGCGCTGCGACCGTGGTTATCTTCCACAACTATTTCACCATCCAGCACTGCGTTTTTAGGCAGAGTTTTTATCTCGCTGAAAACCTTTTCGTATTTTTCATTAAATTCGATGCCGTTGCGCGAAATAAGGGCTGCATCTTTACCGGTATAAGCAATAGCGCGATACCCGTCTATCTTCATTTCGTATAACCAATTTTTATCGTCGAAGATCTTTTGCTCCAGCTTAGCCAGCATGGGTTTATAGCGGCGGGTTTGTATCTCTTCCTCTTTATCAGCTACCAGTTTCTCCTTTTTTTCTTCGGCTTTTTTTTTCGGCTTTTCAACACCTACCAACTTGTACTTAGGCAGCTTTTTAACTTTACCGTCCTTGTTGTTTTTAAGTACTTTAATGTTATCGGGTACAAAAGCCTCGCTGTCAAATTTGGTGGTAACGGCATGTTCATCCTTATGTTTAATAAGCAGCCAAGCGTTATCATCATCCTTATCGGCATTGTGCAGTTTAACCAGAGCAAATTCGCCTTGCAAAATACCGCCATCCAGCCTTACTTTAAGGTTGCCGGCTTTGAGGCCTGCATGCAGGTTTTTAACATCATCTTCGCGGTCGTCGGCTAATGACTGGTAGGTGCCTTTATCCCAGGTAATCACTATGCCGCCACCGTATTCGCCATTAGGTATAATGCCTTGAAAATCCTGGTAATCGAACGGGTGGTCTTCCACCATCATGGCCAACCGCTTATCGCCCGGGTTCATAGACGGGCCTTTTGGCACTGCCCAGCTTTTGAGCACACCATCCAGTTCCAGCCTGAAATCGTAATGCAGGCGCGAGGCATGGTGACGCTGCACCACAAAGCTTAGCGTTTTATTATCGCTTTTACCACCCTTAGGCTCCGCTGTTTTTTTAAAATCGCGTTTGGCTTCATACTTTTCTAAACTCATGGCTTAGGCTCCTTTCTTGTTCAGGCTTTGCATTAACTGGTCGTAAAGGTCATCGCTGCTGGTTTTGGCAACTTTCATTTTCTTAATGGTAGGGCGTTTACCTTTGGCCTTGGCTTTTATGATCTTCATCAACTCATCGGCATACTCATCCTTAAACTTCGATACATTAAAATCTTCGGTATATTGCTTAATGAGTGCCAGGCCCATATCCAACTCCTTTTTACTTACGGCAGCATCAGGCAGTTTCAAATCTTCGGTAGAGCGCAGTTCTTGCGAAAAGCGGATACGGCTTACCACCAGCGCGTTTTCTACCGGGTGAATAATGCAAAGACTTTCTGTACTGCGCAGCACAAAACGGCCTAAGCCTGCCTTACCGGTTTTTTTGAGTGCCTGCAGCAGCAGGTTATAGGCTTTACTGTTTTTAGCATCTGGCTCGGCGTAGTAGGAGGTTTCGTAATACATGGGGTTAATATCTTCAGCCTCTACAAAGCTTTCAATTTCTATGAGCTTGGTTTTCTCCGGACTGGCGTCTTCAAAGTCGCGTTCTTCCAGTACTATATACTCATCGTTTAGTTTATAGGCCTTTACAATTTTATCGTAAGGAACTTCTTTGTGCGTGTTTTCGTTCACCCGCAAAAATTTGATGTGGGCGTGGTCGCGGCCATCCAGCATATCCAAATCAAGCGAACTGCTTTGAACAGCCGAATACAGCTTTACAGGAATGTTAACCAGCCCAAACCCAATAGAACCCTTCCAGATAGACCTCATCATAACAACAATGTTTTAGATAGGTATAACCACCAAAGTAAGTAATGGGTTTGCCGGTAATAAAAGATGTTTGTTAGTGAACCAGCAATTGATTGTCAGTATGTTACAATAAATTTTTATTTAAGTTGTTGATTTTGAATATGTTGAAGTACTTGGTATTCTTTTGCCTAACCGAAGTTATCCACACAGCTGTTAATAACTTATTAACTTTTGTAAATAAATAGGCTGATAAACAGATAGATAGAGGCTTGATTGTTGCTCTGTTGATTGTAGGTATATACTAAATAACTACGCGATGAACAACCGCTTTTATAATTGTTTGTACACATTTGGTCAGCAGATTAAGAGTGTAAGCCGTACCGAGAAAACCAAACTCAACAGCTATTTTATTGTTGTGCATCCGGGTGTGCCCATATTTGGTAACCGCGAAAAGGCTAAACCCGAAATTGATTTTGTAGAGGGCTGTCCCGAAGTAATTAAATTGAAGATCCTGAACATATATCACCAGGTTTTTGCCTGATGACTACACAATTACAAAAAATACAATCGGCCTTAAAAGAAATGGTGCTTACTTATATAGAAGCCCAGAAAATTGATATTGAACCCTCTTACGACACCAAAGTTAATGCAGCCGAAACTAACATACGGGTAATTGCTAATAAACGTCTGCCCTTTTTGGTGTATGACCTTATGAAACAGCTACATGTTTTGGATGATATAGAATTTGAGGGTTCCGAAGCTTCCATACAATACGTGGTGCAGGTGGTAGGCAGCATGACCAACTTTACCGATATATGGGAGCGTTGCTTAAGTAAATGGGGCAAGCAATCGGCCGCACAGGTAGCCATTCAAAACCTGTTTGAGTTATGCGGAAGTTTAAAAGATAACTATCAAACACTTTCGGGTTATTTAGCGGTGAAGTAGTGCTTTACTGTGTCGCAGCCAAACAACCGTAAGTTGTGTTATACCCATCTTAAAACCAAACCTGTGTTGCCTTGTTATAACTATAATTAAACAGATACGATTATGGATAAGTTAGAAATAAAAGGTGGCTGGAACGAGCTGAAAGGTAAAATTAAACAAGCTTATGCCGACCTCACCGACGACGATTTGAAACACGAAGAAGGCCAAGACGATGAATTGTTGGGCAAGCTTCAGCAAAAAACCGGCAAAGGCCGCGATGAATTAGTAAAATGGATTAATAGCTTATAAGCTTATATTACAAAGAAAGTCCCCAAATATTGGGGACTTTCTTTGTTTAAGATCTTTGCTCACCGTCTTTATCATCTACTTGTTTTCCATCCTGCTCCCTTGCCGAACTTATGTAATTGAACAGGACGATCCCCACAAAAACTATCCCTGTAAAACTTAGTACCTTCAATAAAAACCAGAGTATATCTGGTATGGTAAAATTCAGCATCTTGTTTAGTTGATAGTTATTGGTTCATGGTAAATGGTTGATAGTTCATAATGGGAGGGGAGTTAGTAGTCTGTAGTTGAAAGTCTTTAATTATTGGATCTTTTTTAATCTCGCATCCCCGCTCTTCAAACCCCGGTCCTCGCTCCTCAAATCCTCGCACCCCGCTTCTCAACTTAACTCGAAGCTTTGTCATCATTATTTATATTCCGCTGGTTCTTTTTAATGTCGCTGCTCAGGCGACCAAATTTATAACTGAAGCTGATATTGAACGTGCGGTATATTTGGTTGGAAGTGTTAGACTGGTAAAAATCGGGCGTATCGGAAAACTGGGTAAAAGCATATTTATTTTGGTAAGGATTATTGGCCACCAAAGTGATGGTAGCCTTTTTATTTAAGATAGTTTTGCTTGCACTTATGGAGGAATAAACATAATCGTTAGAACTGCCTTGCAGCAATATATACCTGCGGTTATATCCGCCCGATGCCCCAAGTGTCCAGGTGTTGGTTGGCTTAAAGGTAACATTGGCAAAGGTGTTGGTACGTATGCCCTGGTTGCTGTAAAAACGACCATTGTATGGTCCGTTCACCCAAACATAAAATAAACCGCTGTTAAAGTTTAAGTTTAGTTTATTGGTTAGGGCGTAGTTTCCGCTAACGTTCCAGCGTAAGATTTTTACGTTACCGGCGTTGGCATAAGTGTTTCTTGATGTATCGTTCACTACGCTTAAAACCGGTACAATGCTGTTGCCCGTGTACATATAGCTAAGCTTGTTGCTCAGGGTGCCTTTACCGGTTTTAGTATGAGTAATTTCAACTAACTGACTGGTTACCGGGCGCAGGTTAGGATTACCTGTACTGATGTACTGTACATTGGTGCGGTCTATAAACGGGTTCAACTGCTGAATGTAAGGCCTTTCTAAACGGGTAGTGTAACCAAATGTTAGGCTTTGGTTGTTGGGCAACGTGCGCATGGCCGATAGGGAGGGTACCGCGTTAGTATAGTTCATAACCAGCGGTGTATTGTTAGTGATGAAGTTGGCGTTGATGCGGGTGTGTTCCAAGCGAGCTCCGGCTTTAAAGGTCCATTTGGTAGTTTTAAGTTGGTAAGAGTTATATATGCTATATACATCCTGACTGTAATCAAAATCATTGCGGCGGGTTGGGTCATCAGTATAACCTTGTGCCAGCAACTGCCTGCCCGAGGCCTCACTAAAATTACTTCGTAAAATAGCCTTGGTACCACCTTCAATAGTTAATTGCTTAACCGGGTGTACATAATCCAGCTGAAAAGTATGTTCCCTGGCACCGGCATCATTTTGCTGATCGTAATTAGGATTGTTATAATTAACCCGGTTCACAGCCGAAATAGCAGTGTGCTGCCCGTTTAAATAATACGAATACCGGTATGATAAGGTAAGTAATTGCTCCTTTGTGCGCTTAAACCCTAATTGATAATTGATGCCTGCATCAATGCCTTCCCAATTATTGCCGCCATTGCTTAATAACAAATACGACTGGTTAGTTGCCCCACTATTAAACTGCGTATTGCGGGTATAATCCTGTTGAAATTTGCCCAGGCTGTAATTTATATTGGCCGTCAGTAAGTTAAGCGTATCAATTTCATAACTCATTTCGCTGCCGCCGTAGGCATAATTACCACCGTTAGCCATACCAACCTGCTGCCTAAAAAGTGAATTTACGGTTCCCGGCTGCATCGGGTTAAATGTTTGTCTGAAGTTTTCGGCGGTAACACGTGTGGTAGTTTGCCTGCCTATCCCAAAAAAAGCTGATGCACCAAATTTATTACTCTTAACCGTACCGGTTCCGCTAAGGCTTGGCCCGTAAGGGAAGCTATAACGGGTGCTCACGGTTCCATTATAGCCGTTTGCAGTAGTTTTAAAGGTGATGATATTAATTATACCCGCCAGTCCTTCGCTATCGTATTTAGATGGGGGTGTGGTGATTACTTCAATTTTTTGGATGGTGCTGGCCGGCATGGTACGCAATACATCTTTAGGGCTCGATGCTAACAAAGCAGATGGCTTGCCATTTATAAAAATGCGGTAGCTTCCGCTGCCTTGCAACTGAACGTTATCATCACCATCTACTGTAAGCAAAGGCACGCGGCGCATCATATCCATTGCGGTTAGCGCTTTGCTGTCGGGGTCGGCCTGTACATCATAACTAAGGCGGTCTATTTCCTGCTTAACCAAAGGGCGCGCTGCCGTTACGCCTACGGCTTTTAATTCACTCGATGATGCTACCAGTTTAATATTACCTAAATCCATTACTTTACTATTAAACGAAGGCAATGCAATAGTTTTGGTTTGATAGCCAATGGCTACCAGTATAAGTTTGTAATTTTTTGTTGGCAATTGGCTTAACTCAAAAGTTCCATCGGTTTTAGTTAAACCACTTTTAATAGTTTGTTGTAGGGTGTCTTTTAAAGATAAGGTGATGTAGCTCAGTGGCTTTTGTGTAGCCGAATCTGTTACAACACCCTTAATTGTACCGGTGGCGGTTGCTTGCGCAAAGGCAAAAAAAGTTATGCACCCGCAAATTGCAGTGAGTATTAGTCTTTTCATATGTAATAAGGAAGTTTTAGCTATGTGACCTTGTAAGCTATTTTGCAGGTTAAAAAGATTGTAGCAAATACAAGCGTTCCAGTCATTTCTATTTACAAGACAGCAAAAAACCAAGCGCGTTGCACGGAGGTAGTAATAAATGTAAAATATTAGATATATGCACTGGGTGTCAAACACATTTGTTTAAACAAGTGTTGTGTTACGTGCGCTATGATGCGAAGTTTATATATGCCGTTTCAACATTTTAAAAAACACTTTTGGATAGCCTTATTGGCTGTGTTTTGCTTTCCCTTGTCTGCCCGGAGTTTTTCCATATTAGCTCATGAAGCTATTATTGATGCCGAGTGGGGTCTTACTCTCAAGCCAATTTTATTAAAACGGTATCCAACTGCAACGCTCGATGATTTAATTAAGGCGCATTCCTATACCTATGGTGGAAGTTTAGTGGCAGATATTGGTTACATGCCCGGCGGCAACGCCCACTTTACCGATTTGCTGCACTATGTACGCAGCGGCGATTTTATCATAAACCTGCTTAACGAAGCCCAAAGCCTAAACGAATATGCTTTTGCCTTAGGTGCGCTCTCACATTACGTGGCCGATAAATACGGACATAGCTTAGCCACAAACGTTACCGTACCCGAGCTATACCCTAAACTAAGGCAAAAATTTGGCAATGTGGTTACTTACGAAGATGACCATACTTCGCACAGCCGCATGGAGTTTGCTTATGATGCCGTACAGGTTGGCCGCAGCAATTATGCCTCGGTAGCATACCACGATTTTATTGGATTTAACATAGCTACGCCGCCATTAGAAAGGGCCTTCAAAAAAACGTATGGCCAGGATTTGAATGTGATATTTAAGAATTTTGAATCCAGCATATCTATGATGCGCTGGGGCGTTAAAAACTTATTTCCGGCTCTTACCCGTAAAGCCTGGAAAGCCAACAAGGCCGAAATACGGAAAAATAACCCGGGCAAAAAAGTGCGGAGCTTTAAATACAAAATGAGCCGCCGCATGTACAATAAAGAATATACCGGTAAACAAAATAAACCCGATTTTTTGGCGCGTACATTAGCTTTTTTTGTAAGAATACTACCTAAAGTAGGTCCGCTTAAAAACTTAAAATTTGTTTATCCGGGTAAAGAGGGCGAGCAACGGTTTACCGAGGTATTTGATACGATTATAAAGCAATATGCTGTGGCATTAAAAAAATGGGACAGCCAATCGTTAACGCTGGAAGATATCAACTTAGATACCGGCGGTCCTCTGCTGTATGGCGACTATAAACTCTCTGATAAAACCTATTGCGAACTGGTGCTAAACCTGCAAAAAGATCAGTTTGCCAGCATGAGCAAAACCTTGCAAGAGCATTTGGTTAAATATTTTGATGGTGCTTTGCTACACGAAATTTACAAAGATGCCCCGGAAGATGAAGCTGAGATGCAAGCAGCTTTACAACAAATGAGGGCTTACCGTCCATCAGCATAATTAAAGACATTAATTGTACTGGACTAAGGGCAGTAAATGGTTAAACCTTAATGAGCGCCAATTTAAGGTTGCCCTTTCAAGTCATACACTATGAATCAGTTTCGCCTTCAATTTATACCTATCACCGCGCGAGTCTTTTCCGTTTAGTTGCTATCACAAATAAATTAAGGTTGATATTGAAAATAAAGAGGCCGCTTTCGGTTGAAAGCGGCCTCTTTGTATAGAATTATTTGTGATACCTTACTTAAAATGCTTAAACGCTTTCCTTTTGCAACAGTGCCGGGATAGTTTTTAAGATCAATTTTACATCGTTAACCAAGCTGTGGTTTTGTGCATATACGTTATCCAGCATCAGGCGTTCTTCTTCGCTCATGTCGCCTTTACCGCGTTTTTCTACCTGCCACAGGCCTGTTATACCTGCAGGAGCATGAAAGCGCAGGGCATATTTATCTGTGGTCAGCTTTTCAGCTTCGTACAAAGGCAATGGGCGGTTACCCACTATGCTCATATCGCCTATAAATACGTTCCACAATTGAGGTAGTTCATCTATACTGGTGTTGCGAATGAAATTACCTACGCGGGTTATACGAGGATCATTTTTGATCTTAAAAAATGCGGAGCCCGAACTTACCTTTTTATTGTCTACATATTCGCGTTCGCACCAGTGTACTTTATCGGCATACATAGGGAACTGGCATTTGCCCGAGCCTACACAGTCGGCACATAAATGCGAAGTGTTTTCCACAATAGTTTTTTCCCCTTTTTCGGCCTTTGCCGCGGCGGCATCAGTATCGTACTGGTTCAGGTGTTTCAGGTCTTTCAAACGCTGATCGGCGTTTACATACATAGACCTGAACTTGTAAAATTTAAATACCTGGTAACCGGTACCTACCCTTAAAGAGTAATAAAACGCCGGCCCTTTTGATTCGAGCCTTACCAACAGGTAAACCAATAAAAAGAACGGTGATAACATGAGAAGCGCCATGCCCGAAAAAAACATATCGAAGGCTCTTTTTCCTAACGGTACATCATACGTTTGCTGTAACTTTTGAGCGTTATTAGTACGTAAAGAACTCCAATAGTCAATTAAAAAGTTTACCCTGGATTCTATATTTTTTACTGATACGGGCCTTTTAAACACATCGGCCACGCCTGCGTTGAGTGATAACTGGCGCAGATTACTGTTAAAATGATTTACTATTAAAAAGAAGGGTACTTCGCCAAGGTTATTTTTCTTCAGTGTTTCGAGCAGTGTAATACCCGATGAGGCCAGGATCTCATCTTGTGATATAATGGCCGCAATGTTGAGCTTGTTTTCTTGCCAGGCGGTAAACATCTGCATTCCATTTTTAAAATGCATTAATTGCCTGTCCTGAAAATTTGCATCATTAATGGAGATGGTTAATTCATCGTCCAGGTTAATTAATGCAATAATTTGCCGTTTTTGGGTAATTGCCTCAACACTCATATGCTTTGCACATTCTTACCAATCCGTCTTAAAATAGCCCTTACTCGGGCTTCCAGCTCGGCCGGGTTAAACGGCTTCACTATAAAATCGTCGGCACCTGTATCCAGGCATTTTACGCGGATCTCTGAACTGTCCTCACCCGATACAATTATAACCGGAATAGACTTAAAGAAATCGCTGCTGTGCATCTGTGTAATAAATTCAAGTCCGCTTAAATTAGGTGTATTCAAATCTGAAATAACCAGATCGGGGATGTTGCCGTTTTGCAGAAATGAAAGTGCCTCCAATGCCGAAGGACAAATTTCAATTTCATATGATTTACCTAAAAACTTTCTGAGTATCAGCTGCATATAATTATCGTCTTCAATAATTAATATTTTAGTTTGCCCAGTATCTGAGAATCCCATACGAGTGGATTTGGTAGTGATTTGTGTGTTTAAAAGGTTGTTAATTACAGGTATCATACTTAACGTTATTTTACTCCTGTTACGAAAAATTGATCGTAAAGGTTGTATAAATAAAAAACTGTTAAGAAATAAATACGCGCTTAAAACGTTTTACCGTTGCTTTCCATAAGCCGCCATCTATCTGTATCCTCCTGTCGGTTGTCCATACAATGGCCTTGGGATCGTTAACACGATGTATGCTTCCAAAGCCTTTGTTTTTCAACTTTAGTGCCAAGTAGCCGTCTTCGTTAGTGCCCGCCGGGTGATTAAAACCATCAACCTGCAAACCTTGGTCGCGCCTGAAACCAGAGTTGAAGCCGTAAACGTTTACCGCTTCGTTTTTAAATTTTGCGTTATATAACCGGGTGAAATCTGATAGATATTCATAAAAGAAATAGGTGACCCTGCCCGTTTTGCCTACCGGTATAAACGAAAACCGGCCGTAGGTAATAGCAGTCTGTTGTTGGTCATTGGTCAGTGGTTTAACCATCTCCTCTATCCAATCTTTAGGGTATATGGTATCGGCATCTGCATTTAATATGTATTTGCCTTTGGCCTGTGCTAAGCCGGCGTTACGGGCCTGGGTAATTCCTTGCACTGTTTCCAGTATGCAGGTTACACCACAGGTTTTTACCAATTCTTCGGTTTTGTCTTTCGAATTATTGTTTACCACAATAATTTCGACCGAAAAGCGGGTAACGTTACTACACAAGGAGGCCAGTGTTTGCACAATGGTTGCCTCCTCATTATAGGCTGGCATCACTATAGATACATCGGGGTTGCCCTTATGTAAATTTTGATAGCCTTGACTTACCTGCACCGGATTTTGCTGGTTATAAAAGTAGTTACTGATATAAGCTGGTATAGATACAGGTCTCATAAAATGAAGCAAATTATAATTTAAAGAATAACATTTATGTTCTTGACAAAAGGAAAAACGATTTAATAAATATTTGACGTTGCTGTATGCGCCTCATAACCAGTGGCTGCAATATCATTATCTTACTAAAAAACACTTTATACGCATGAAATTTGAAATCAACCGTGGTTTTTAAAAAATTTCATCTTAAAAAGTTATAAATAGCTGTATATCATAGACTTATTTTAAAAGCCATCTCTCTTATACCTTAAACTAAATTAATGGCTAATTTTGCGGCTTATGAGCGAGCAACAACCCACCATATTGGTAGTCAACGATGACGGCATTACCGCGCCGGGCATTAAAGTATTGATTGAAACTATGCAACAACTGGGCCGTGTGGTGGTGGTAGCGCCCGATAGTCCGCAATCGGGAATGGGCCATGCCATTACAATTGGTAAGCCTTTGCGATTGGATGCTGTTGATCTTTACCCCGGTGTTGAAATGTACAAATGCTCTGGCACCCCGGTTGATTGTGTGAAACTTGCCGTAAATCGCGTGTTTAAAGGCAATAAGCCCGACCTATGCGTATCGGGTATCAATCATGGATTAAACCACTCTATTAACGTTTTATATTCGGGCACCATGTCGGCAGCGGTTGAAGGCGCTATTGAGGGCATACCTGCTATAGGTTTTTCGTTAGATGATTATACCGAACAGGCAAATTTTGCGCCTACTGCAACCTTTATTAAGCAAATTGCCCAACAGGTGCTGGAGAATGGTTTGCCGCAAGGCACTCTGCTTAACGTGAACTTCCCTAAAACCAACGATTTAAAAGGCATAAAAATTTGCAGACAAGCGCACGGTAAATGGGCCGAAAAATTTGATGAGCGCATGGACCCATACAAACGCCCTTATTACTGGCTTACCGGTGAGTTTCAGCTGAACGATCAGGGCGAGGATACTGATGTATGGGCACTGGAGCACAATTACGTATCTGTAGTACCTGTGCAGTTTGATATGACCGCACATCATGCTATATCGTTATTGAACGGCTGGAAATTTTAAATGAGTATTTCACTGACTGAGATCAATCAACTGGAAGCTTTCCCCTCTTGAGAGGGGTAGGGGTGTGTTAATTAAGCTGTAGAAATGTTAAAAGGTGAGGGAGAAGTGCAGGGAAGTAATTAAATCAATAACTACAAATCCTCAGACAGTGCATCATCATCTTTAACTAAGAAGCTGTCAAACTCATAGTTAAGATCTTTTACACTTTGTTTAAGCATCGCAATAATGTCTTTAGCTGAACTGTTAAGATCGCTTTGATCTAAGATTTCTACCAATCCTATTATATTGGCCAGCGGTCTTCTTATAAGGTGCGATTGTTTATAGGCTACATCCTGAAGGGTAGATGTTAAAAAGCGGATATGGTCTTGGCGCGATTCAAAATCGGTGATGTCATAACCAATGCCCACAATGCCTTTAATTTGTCCATCGGCGTTAAGGTTGGCTTTAAAATCCCATTGAGTAATAGTATATCCTCCCTGGCCATTTAACTTACGCAGAGTTAGTTCGTATGTTTTATGCGGATTTTGACGGCATAGCATGTTGGTTTTAAAACAGTTGCTATGGTCATCGGGGTGTAAAGCAGCCAAGGCCGATCGATGGTGCCTGTTTTTGTAAATTGCTGCGTATTTCTCCTCAAAATAATTATTGATATACGCATAATTTCCATCATCGTCTACCAGTACTAAGTAGTAGGTTTCTGAAGTGTTTAACAACTTAACAATATGGTCAAAAGTAGTGGCAGCAGCTTCCATCAGTTATAAAAAAGGCATTAATTACAGAAGTAAGAATGTTATAGTAACAGGGAAACAGCATGTATAGTTAATGATCTTCTCGTTGCCTCTTCTATTTATACGGAACTACAACGCCATTGTTTTACCATTGCGCTCAAATTATATGGTAGCAATTTGCTATTGCACGCTATTTAAAGCCAGATCAATACCTTGCGGAGCTCCTTCCATTTTACAAATGAGTGGAAAATCAGGATTGTTCAATACTCATATCTTGGTTTTGCCATTTGCCGTTACTGCGTAAAAGGTATCAGCCTCTTTGCCGTCTATAGTATAAGACGCCGCACCTTCTGTTACCGTGAATTTTTGCCCGTTGAGCTCAAATGCCTTGTTACCTGTTAGGGCGGCAAAGGTATCTTTAGATAAAAAGGCCAGCGTTTCGGAGTCTTTAAGCTTGATTACATCCTCAAAGCCGGGCTCACGTAACGCCATTTTGGTGCCGCTTTGAATAGCCTTGGCCGATATTTCATACGTGCCGGTGCCCAGTCCGTTAATGAGCCACTTTATTCTTAAAGGTGCATTAATTTCGGTTATGGTAAGCACGGCAGGCAACGTTTTATCGAATGCCCTTGCATAAGCGGTATAATTGAGTACAGTGCCCGTTTTAACCTGCGGTACATACTTTTGCGCCCAGGCACTATAGCTTAGTAAAACGCTTACGGAAAGGATTAATATCTTCTTCATCATAAAAATTTACAGTTAATTATTCACTGTCTTAAAATAACATTAAAAACCGGTGAGTATCGTATTTTTGAAAAATTATGTTTCAAAAAAATTCGCTGCTTTTGGGGTTGCTACTCGGGTTTATTTTGCCAGGGCTTGCTTTGCTGTTTTTTAATGTTTTATACAAAAATATAGTGCTGCTTGGCAAACCAGCCATTCCATACCTGGTGGCATTGGGTTTAAACCTCATCATCATCCGTATTTGCTATAAAAAAGATGCCGACCAAACCGGGAGGGGCGTTATGGTATCTACATTTATTTGTATGCTGCTGTTTGTAATGGTTTTTAAAGTAAGGCTCACATGAAATACTATTTGGTAGCCGGCGAGGCATCGGGCGATTTACATGGTGCTAATTTAATGAAGGCCTTAAAGGAGAAGGATCCACAGGCCGAGTTTCGTTTTTTTGGCGGCGATTTGATGCTGGCCGAAGGCGGTATGCTGGTGCAGCATTTTTCTACCATGGCTTATATGGGTTTTGTGGAGGTAGCTTTGAATTTGCGCACCATTCTCAGTAATATGAGAACCTGCAAACGCGACATAGCATCATGGAAGCCGGATGTGGTGATACTGATAGATTTTCCAGGCTTTAACATGAAAATAGCTGAGTTTGCTAAAGCGCGCGGATTGTTAGTTTGCTACTACATATCGCCCAAAGTATGGGCCTGGAATCAAAAGCGTGTATTCAAGATCAAAAAAGTAGTAGATCACTTGTTTTGCATCCTGCCGTTTGAAGTGGGTTTTTACAAGCAGTTTGACATGGTAGTTGATTACGTAGGCAATCCGCTGCTGGATGCGGTGGCGGCGTTTACCCCTAACAACGATTTTTTAGCCAAGCATCAATTGCAAGGCAAAACAATTGTAGCCTTGTTACCCGGTAGCCGCAAGCAGGAAATAAGCCGCTTGCTACCCGAAATGGTTAAAGTGGCTCAACGGTTCCCTAACTATCAGTTTGTTATAGCAGGGGCTCCATCTTTCGATATTGATTATTACCGGCAATATTTAGGAGAGGCGCAGTTGCCTATAGTTTTCCATGCTACTTATGACCTCCTTCATCACTCCACAGCGGCAATTGTAGCCTCGGGCACCGCCACTTTAGAAACTGCTTTATTTAACGTACCACAAGTGGTGGTATATAAAGCTAACCAAATTATGGTGACTGCTGCACGGAAGTTTTTAAAGATCAAGTATATATCGTTGGTCAACCTGATTATGGATAAGCTTGTGGTTAAAGAGCTTATTCAGGAGGATTGTAATACGCAAACTATTAGTGCCGAATTGAAAAAGTTATTAGCGGGTACCTACCGAAATGAGATGCTCGACAAATATTCACAACTGCACCAGCTTATGGGTAAACCGGGTGCATCGGCAAAAACTGCCGGGTTAATTGTTAAATACGCTGCTAAAAAATAAAGCCCTGCAGTTGCAGAGCTTTATAGCTTTCATAGGTGATGTTGAAAGTAATTTATAGATAGATGTAGTAGATGCTATGCTTAAGCAGCGGTTGCAGTTTGTACCTGCATTGGTTGGCTTGCAAACTTGTTGTTAGCTTTAAAAGCTTTTAAGTCGGCTGCAATTAAGTTCATTAACTCGTTATCAAAACGTTTTACTAATTTGCTGTTAGCTGGTTGAGTAGTATTTTTCATAGGTTGATGTTTTGTAGTTAATATTTTATGATTACTAAGCGGCTGAAAGGCCTTAAGCGTTAATGCTTTGTTTGATAGTATCGATCAATTGATTTTTTGCTGATCTTACATTTTTAAGATCTTCGAGTAACATGCTTTTCAACTCATTATCAAAACGAGTTACTAATTTGCTGATTGATGGCTTGTTGTAAGTTTTCATTGTTTTGACAGGTTAGAATTTATTACTTATTTTTTTTTCTCTTTATCAATATGGTCTGTTTCGGTAAGGTTGTCTTTACGACGCTTAGCCTCTTCTAATTGCCTTGATGCTTGTTCTTCGTCACGTGCATCCGAAGGTTTTTCAGGGTTTTGAGGGTTTTCCCACTCTTGTTCCTGGCTGTTATCCGGTGTTCCGTTTTCAGTGATTATCATATCAGGTAATTTGATAAATGATAGTCCAAATCGGTGCCAAGAATTTGCGCAGAGCGAATTAAACTTTACAATCCATTGAAAATCAATGGCAAAAACTACGTTAGAAAGAATATTGCCTTACAACGTGTTGTGAAAACTAAGTCCAACAGCTGGAACGGTGTTGTATAGAATAGTCACACTTTGTATAGTAAGCGTGTTAATTGTCCTTTTTTTGGAGACTGATAACGTGTACAATTAGTACGATAGCAGACAGCGTAATCCCAATAGCGCACACTCCTGCCCAATGGTAACTGCCCCATATTTTGGATGCCAGGAACGTACCCGCCGAGCCACCCACAAAGTACGACACCATATATACGGTATTAATGCGGTTACGTGCATTAGCGTTAAGAGAAAATATAATAGCCTGGTTAGAGATATGGGTAGCCTGTACGCCCATGTCCATCAAAATAACACCAATTACCAAGCCCGCGAAACTACGGCCGAACAGCCAAAATATGATGAACGATATCAACATCATCAGCAGCGTGTAAGTAATTAACCGGTTAGGGTTCAGTTTATCGGTAAGGCGGCCAATCATAGAAGCAGCTAGCGCTCCAAAGGCGCCAATTAAACCAAATGCACCGGCCACCGCGCTCCCTTCATTAAATGGCGGTTCGCGCAATAAGAAAACAAGGGTAGTCCAAAACGCACTGAAGCAGGCAAAGCATAAGGCACCTCTAAATGCAGCCAGGCGCAACTTAGGCTCCTCTTTAATAATACTCACTAACGATTTCATTAAACTGCCGTAAGTGCCTTTGTAATCGGGTTCTACTTCAGGAACTATCCAGGCTATAAGTGCCCACATAACCAGCATAATGCCGGCCGCTATGTAAAACATAGCCCTCCAGCCTAAATGCTCGCCCACAAAACCACTTACTGTGCGCGAGAGCAGGATGCCTATTAACAAACCGCTCATGATAACACCTATTTTTTTACCACGCTCTGCCGGTAAAGCCAGGTGCGCTGCCATAGCCACTAATATTTGCGGTATAACCGACGATACGCCCACCATAAAACTACTCAAAGCCAGTATCCAAACTTTTTGCGCGCTGGCCGCTAATAGTAACGCAACTACTATAAAGGCGAAATCTATGAGCATTAACCGCTTGCGCTTAAACATATCGGCCAGTGGAATAATGAGGAGTAAACCCGTAGCGTAACCCATTTGCGTAAACATTGCTATTTGCCCGGCTTCGCCGTTACTGATGTGGAAGGTGCTGGCTATATCGCCCAGCAAAGGCTGGTTGTAATAAATATTTGCTACAACTAAGCCGGTAGCCAGGGTCATTACCCAAAGTATTAAGGGTGTTAATTTATGGTGCTGAGCAGGAGGTGCAATGGCCGACATGTGTTTTATAAATAACGGTACTCCGCAAAATTGCTAAACCTTTAACAAATTATTGGTTTCACTTATTGAAACAAGTGTTAAAATGACTTTATATGCATTAAACATGTTACAACACGTAGTAAAATTTAACATTTATTAACATATGGTTTAGTTTTGTGTTACTTTGATAAGAGAATGATTACAGTAATAAATTATTTGCAATTTTTTTTCAAATAAAATTTGCAGTCTCAAAAGTAAGTGTTACTTTTACACCGTATTCAAAAGGTACACAAAATAGTCTTCTCATAATTTAGGTTTATAATTGGTTAGTACAGGCCCCTGCCCATCAGGGGCCTTGCTTTTTTCCATGATTTTTAATTTATAAAACTAACGCCCTGCAAAATTTATTTTCAAATCAGATGCCTGCAAATTTGGTGTTCTATAACTTTTTGTTACTTTTGCCCCACCCAACGGGGGATTAGCTCAGCTGGCTAGAGCGCTTGCATGGCATGCAAGAGGTCATCGGTTCGACTCCGATATTCTCCACACATTGATTAACAGGCTTTTAGATTCATTTCTAAAAGCCTGTTTTTTTACAAGTGCAACATAAACAACACATTTCTTCAATCTTCTTCAGTTCTTCACACTAAAACCGTGTGAAATTCTATTTTATTCAAAAAAATCTTCATTCGCCTTTAGTAGCACATTAAATAATTAGTACCTCCTTTTTATTTATATATTTAAGGTAGTTAACCCTTGCAATGCATGTAGTAACGTGTGCCTTGTAGCCGGTGGGGGGTTAAAATAAAGTACTGTATATCGTGGACATCAAAGCCAATAATTAACTCGTCAAAGTATAATTAGCTAAAGGCCTTTCTGCTTTTAAACTTGCTGATGATGTATTTACAATACGCTTAGGGCTGCTATGCCCATCTATCATCTTTTCACAAAACGCCATAATACGACATGATAGCCGGCCTTGGAGCCATAGAATTTTGCATACGGCTGCTGTGCTGCGGCTTTATGGCCCGTAAAAGTAAGCACATCATAAATAAACTTCTATACATAGTTCGGTTCTCATTATTGGTTAATAGTAAAATGAAAAAGTAAACTAAGTATATACATATATACACATGGTGAATATTTGCCATTATTAAATGTTATTTCTACATTTAATAACCACTTATAAACCAAAATGAAGAAATTATTTTACTTGTTAATCCTGATCGGTTTATCCACTGCTGTGCATGCGCAAAGTGGACGGTCGGTTTTAGATTTTGATCAAAACTGGACTTTTAATCTGGGTGATGTACCCAACGGCCAAGGCGTTAACTTTAATGATGCCAGCTGGCGAAAATTAAACTTACCTCATGACTGGGGCATAGAGGGCGAATTTAAAAAAGAAAACCCGGCCACTGTAGAAGGCGGCGCTTTACCGGGCGGTATAGGCTGGTACCGTAAAACGTTCACCGTCCCGCAAACAGATAAAGGCAAATTGATCTATATTGCTTTTGACGGTGTTTATCAAAAAAGCGATGTTTGGATAAACGGACACCATTTAGGTTACAGACCAAACGGTTATATCAGTTTTAGATATGACCTTACGCCCTACTTAAATTATGGCGGTAAAAAAAATGTGATAGCTGTAAAGGCAGATAACTCTTTACAGCCAAATTCGCGCTGGTATTCCGGTTCGGGCATTTACCGCAATGTTTGGCTGATAAGCACTAACAAAATTGCCGTTAACCATTGGGGGACTTTTGTAACCACACCAAAAGTTAGTGCCAGCCATGCCGATGTTAACCTGAGCGTTAGCATAAAAAACGTGGCAGGTATTACTAAACCTGCCACTATTGTGAGCAGTATTTATGCTAATGGTAAAGTTGTAGCAAGCAAAACCCTTACAGGCGTAAGTTTAAAAGATACGGTTACTACGGTAAACCAAAACTTCAGCGTTAATAACCCGGTGTTATGGTCGGTTAATAAACCTTTCCTGTATAAAATACAAACTAAAATATTGGTAAACAAAGTGGTGGTTGATCAGTATGAAACACCGCTGGGAATTCGTTATTTTAATTTCGATGCCGATAAAGGCTTCAGCCTGAACGGTGTTTCTATGAAAATAAACGGCGTTTGCCAACACCATGATCTGGGTGCGCTGGGTACAGCATTTAATGTGCACGCGTTAGAAAGGCAGTTTAAAATATTAAGGGAAATGGGCGTTAATGCTATACGCACCTCGCACAACCCACCCGCACCACAGTTTTTAGACCTTGCAGACCGCATGGGCCTTATTATTATGGATGAGGCATTTGACGTATGGCAGATTCATAAAAGGCCTCAGTTCGACTCGCATCTTTTCTTTAAGGAATGGCACAAACGTGATTTGACCGATCAGATACTGCGCGACCGGAACCACCCTTCGGTGATGATATGGAGTATTGGTAATGAAATACCTGAGCAGAGAGATACCAGCGCAACACGGATAGCGCGCGAGCTTGCCGGTATTATTCACCAACTGGATACCACAAGGCCAATTACTACAGGCAATAACGAACCCGGCCCCGGCAATAAAATTGTTGAATCGGGCGCTGTTGACCTGTTGGGCTATAATTACCATAACGATAAACTGGCTAATTTCCAGAAGGATTATCCCGGTAAAAAATTTATAGGTACTGAAACTGCTTCGGCGCTGGAAAGTCGCGGTGTTTACAACACTTCGCCCGATACCATTCAACGGTGGCCGGGAAGGAGAAGGCCCATGAATGTCGATAATACCGTTAACTCTTATGATAATATTTCGGCACCCTGGGGTTATACCCACGAGGAAACATTGAAAATATATAAAAAATATGCTTTTCTATCAGGCCAGTTCGTTTGGACCGGGTTTGATTATATAGGCGAACCATGGCCCTACCAATGGCCATCCCGCAGTTCATACTTTGGGATAGTAGATTTGGCTGGCTTCCCTAAAGATGTTTATTATTTGTACCAGGGCGAATGGACTAACAAAACAGTGCTCCACATATTACCGCACTGGAACTGGCAAGCTGGTAAAGTAGTTGATGTTTGGGCCTACTACAGTAATGCCGACGAGGTTGAACTGTTTTTAAACGGAAAATCATTAGGTACAAAATCAAAACAAGGCGACAGTTTGCACATTGCCTGGAAAGTAAAATACGAGCCGGGTACCTTAAAGGCAGTATCGCGTAAAAATGGCAAAGTTGTATTGACTACCGAAGTTAAAACCGCAGGCGCGCCAGCCAGAATAGAATTGAGTGCCGACAGGAGCAGCATACATTCAAACGATCACGATCTTTCTTTTATTACCGTTAAAATTGTAGATAATAATGGCATAATGGTCCCTAATGCTGATAATGATGTCAAATTCAAACTATCAGGAGCCGATAGTTTCCTGGCAGGTGTTGATAATGGAAGCCAAACCAGCCACGAATCGTTCAAAGCCAATCATCGTAAAGCATTTAATGGTTTGGCCTTGGCAATTATTGGCGCTAAAAATATACCGGGCAAAGTAACTATAACAGCAACAGCCGATGGCTTACCTGCTGCATCGTTGCCAATTATTATTAAATAATCAATTGGTTCCGTTTTTGGGTAAATAATAAAGGCCTTACGAAATTCGTAAGGCCTTTATTATTAAAGTTCAAAATGAACATTGTTCAGTCGCTTCAAATTTAGTCTTCAAGCAGTTGAATGAAATTTCTTAAGTAACTTGGGAGGGCTGATAACTTGATTAGTGTATTATTCTAAACCCTTTTAAATTTAATTTGAACCGGGCTTATTAATCGCAGCCTTGTAATCGCCTATTATCTTAAAAAGTTCGGGAGCTTCAATGTCTAATTCTGAAGCAGTTAAGTTAATCTGAATATTTCCATGTGCATCTTCTAACCCGTTGGTAACCATCGATGATAGTTTTTTGCGGATGAGGGGCATGTAATATTCCGGGTTGCTTACACTTAAAGTAATTAATTGATCTCCACCTACTTTATTCAGGCTCATATCTTTAATATCATCCCAACGAATTAACCCTGCTGCCTTGCTTACTGCAGTAACCTTTGTAATAATGCCTTCTTTATTGAGTATTACTAGTGCCGACTTATCATTTAAAGAGAATAAAGTCTTGATCACAACAAATCCTAACACCAATCCTAATCCACCAGAAAAAGCGGCTACCTTAGGTCTTATGGTATCATTGAAAATGCCTATGCCATACAAAAACAATAATATGAGCACAGCTAACAAGCCCGTGCATGCCAAAATTATATTTACCGTTTTTCGTCTGTTTCTATAAAATTCCATTTCAATAGATCTTTAGCGTTTAAAGTTTTAATTCCAGTGGACGTCTATATTGTTGGCCTGAGCAAAAGCTTTTCCACTTGCAATTAGGGAGGTATAACGCTTTTCGAACCCGGTGTAATACTTTTGCTCAATTATTTTTGCAAGCTCATCTTTTTGCGCTTGCGGACCTTTGGCATCACATAATTTTGCATAAGCCGTATACTCATTTTTATAAACCGGGATCACAAATTTATAGAGTGCAATTACCTGTTCTTTAAGGGCCTTTCTGCTGTCGCTGTTAGCAGATAGAGCTTCAATGTCTTTAAGCGCCTTTTCCATATATAGAATATTATTCTGTACATGCGTTAAAGCTTCGTTCCCTTTCTTTTTACTGGAAGGGGTGTTGGGATATTCTATTGTTTCGTCGTTAATATGCTTGGCCAATATAGGTGTCCCAAAATCGGTCATGGTATTGGTATTTAAAACTGCTGTATCAAAAAATTTATCAGCAGATTCCGAACAGGATTGCAGGAGTATAGTTGAGATGAAAAAAAGGACCACCAAAAGTTTACCGGCAAATAATTTAATAGGATTCGTCATGTTACGGAGTTAGTGATTATTGATACTGCTTTATATCTTTTATTTGAGCCGGTTCTGTAATTACCATTTCTGGCTTGTTTTTAAACATGGTTACTTCGCCATAAAAGCAGGCTACCTTTCCTTTAATTAAGGTAGGTTTAATTTTGATGTTAGTTCCCTTAACCGCTATGGTAAGCGTTTGGTTAGGGTACTTTCCGCCTAAATTCAAAAGGGTTAAATCGGCGTTAACTACCCGGTAATCAACTATGGTATCGCAAACGGCTACCTTATGCCCAACTTCAGTAGCTATGGTTTTAGAATTAGCCAATGGCTTGGTAAACCAGTTAGCGGTACTATCGGTTTGGGCCGAAGCTTTTGAGGCGAATAAACTGAACAGCGAGACTACAAGCAGTAAATGTTTCATGAGGCAAAGTTAAGTATTAGGTGATGCAAAGCGCTACTTGTTTAAATTTCGATACCGCATCATAGCTTCTACGTAATAGTAATCGGCATAAGTAAGTGGTACGTCTACTTCGGTTCCCTGTGGGATGTGACCCACGCTATGCTCCAATATAAAGCCGCCGTTAGTGCCTTTTTTAGCCATGTAAGGCGTTGCCGATAACGACCGGAGCATAGTTTGTGCCGCGTTGAAATAGGTTTGACCCGAAGGCTTGTCTGTATACTTACAAAGCTCCAGCAAGGCTGAAGCCATTACTGCACCGGCCGATGCATCGCGCAAGGCATTGGGTATGTTAGGTGCGTTAAAATCCCAGTATGGAATCTTGTCTTTAGGCAGGTTAGGGTGTTTAAGTATAAACTGGGCAATGTGTTGAGCCTGATCCAGGTATTTTTTATCTTTTGTTGCACGATACATTACCGTATAACCATACAAGCCCCAGGCTTGTCCTCTTGCCCAGGCCGACTCATTGGCATAGCCCTGGGCAGTACGCTTCTGCTGCACCGTACCGGTTTCAGGATTGTAATCGATCACATGGTAAGAACTGTAATCGGGGCGGAAATGATTCTTCATGGTAGTATTGGCGTGAGTAACGGCTATTTTATAATAGCTCGAATCACCCGTTACCTTGGTAGCCCAAAACAACAGTTCCAGGTTCATCATATTATCAATGATCACCAAGAACTCCGGCTTTTTTGAGTCCCACGATTTAATGCAACCCACCTTAGGGTCAAAACGTGTACAAAGCGATTTCGCACTGTTAACCAGGATCTCTTTATACTCTGGCTTTGGTGCTATTTGTAACGCGTTACCAAAGCTGCAATACATCATAAAACCTAAATCGTGGGTAGATTTATTGTACTGTTCCTTCTCAAGCGACTTCAGCATGCGGTTGGCCTCTGTAAGTAATGCCGCATCTTTAGTTTGCTGATATAAGTATAATAGAGTACCAGGGTAAAAACCGCTGCACCACCAGCCCGAGTTGCTGGTTTCCAGGCTGTCGGTTTTTGTGTAGTAGGTTTTGGGGAAACGGTCGGGTTTTAAACGCCTGGCCATCAACTTGTATTGAGCAGCGGCATTTTTAAACTCTCCGTCGAACGTTTTAAGCAGCTCCTGATTCGTTTTAAAGGCAGCATTTTTTTGCGCGTATACGCTTGGTACAGCCAGCAATGCTGTAAGGCATATCACCAGTGCTTTCGGGTAAAATAATTTCATTATTGTGGTTTAATTGTCGGTTTCTATTCTATTACATTGATTACAATTTTACAATTATAACATAACTGTGTAAAAGCGAAAACAGGCATAAATTATAAAAGCAGCCAAAGCTGCTTTTAAATAAAACTCGACCAATGCTTTTTATTGAAGCATAGTTTGTACGCGGTTAACCAACTGATCAATATCAAAAGGTTTAGCCAAAAAGCTGCTGGCACCGGCTTCCTCAGCTATGCGCTGCCCTTCGGTACTAGCCGATATTACAATAACCGGTAAGCCTTTAGTTATAGGGCTGCTCTTTAGTACTTTAAGTACCTGATCGCCCGAGAGTACTGGCATCCACAAATCGAGCAATAAAAGGTCCGGATTTTCCCGCTCAATAAGGTTATATACGTTCATGCTGTTCTTTTCGGGAATAACCTCGTAACCGCTATCTTCCAATACAAAAGAAACCATATCCAGTATACCTTCGTCGTCGTCGCAAACTAATATCTTTTTACTATTCATGGTTAACCCTTTCGTTTAATGGTAGAGTAAAACTAAAAGTAGATCCTTTGCCCTTTTCACTGTCCACCCACAAAGACCCCTCGTGGTTTTTTATAATTTGATCACATACGTACAAGCCAATGCCCATACCCGGAAAATGTTGTTGAATGTCGCCAACGCGGTAAAAGCGTTCGAAGATGCGTTTTTGATCTTCCAAACTTATGCCCATGCCCCGGTCGGTAATTGATACCTTTAGGTAGTTACTTACCAGCGATAGATGTACCTGCACTTCTTTAGCGTTTGGCGAATATTTTATAGCGTTTGATAAAAGGTTAGTAAGTACCTGAATAAGGTGCGATTCATCGCCCACAAAACTGTTAGTTGCCGTACCTTTAATAATTATGCGGTGATCTTTATTAGCAGCCTGCATACCCTCAACCGTTTCGTGCACCATTTTATCGAAGTCGAACGGTTCTTTATGCAATTCAATGTTGCCGGTTTGTATACGCGATACATCCAGCAATTCGGTAATGAGGTTGTTCAGCCGCTCTATATAAACGCCCGTTTTATCAATGATGCTTCTAAACTTATCGCTCGAATTTTCGGGCATAAAGCGGTTTAGCATCTGCACATAACCCTTTACGGTGGTAAGCGGTGTTTTAAGTTCGTGGCTGGCAATCGATAAAAAATCATCCTTGCGGCGTTCTATCTCCCGGCGGTCGGTTATATCTTCAATGGCTATTAAAATACGATCTTTATACTGGCCCTCTAGCTCAATACGGTGAGCATTTAAGAGCATTAGCTTTTTACCTATATGCGGAAAATCATGTTCTACCTCAAAGTTTTCTACCGGGTTGTTGGTAGGCAGTACATCTTCTAACAAAACTTTAAGCTGCGGTATATTCCATTGGCCGTTCCCCAACTCGTACAGTGCCTTGCCTTCTGTTTCGCCTATTGATACTTTAAAGGTTTTTAAAAAATGATAGTTTACGCTTAATACATTAAAATCGGGACTAAGCACAATCAGGCTCTCGCGCACGGTTTGATAAATACTAGCTAAATATTCTTCACTTTCCCTTATTACACGGGTACGCTCTTCAACTTTTTGCTCCATTACCTTTTGCTGGTGCAGCAGGTCTTGTTCGGCTTTTTTACGGCGGGTAACGTCATTTTGTACGCCTATAAAATGAGTAACCGTGCCATGCTCATCCTTAATGGGAGACATGTAAAGCTCGTTCCAAAAAAGTTCGCCATCTGCCCGGTAATTACGGATTTCTACTACACAGTGCTCGCCATTTTTTACAGCTTCGCGTAAAATAGCGCGCTCTTTTTGGTTGCGGTCTTCGCGTTGTAAAAAGCGACAATTATGTCCGATAATTTCTTTCCTGTTATAACCGCTCAGCTTTTCAAATGCCGAATTGCAGTAAATAATGGGATTATCCGGCTGTTTGTGATCAGTTAATATAATACCCGATATACTGGCATCCAAAGCCTGAGTTAGCAGTTCGAAATCTTTATTTATAGTGTCGTGAGAGAATGAAAATTCTCCATTATTCAAACTATTCAACTTAAATCAATTTTAATATTTACAAGTTCAAACTATTAAACGTAGTCGTGCTTGCAATAGCAACGGTTAATAGAGTAGTTTTCAAAAAACTAACCTTTCAAGTTAACTTCATCATTATATAATAGTTTTGCCATAACCAAACTATTTATTCAAAACTCAAACAATACTGCCGCCAACATAAGGCTATTTTCTATTTTTACAGCGTGAAGGTAATTTGCTTTATATTGTCATTGTTCGTAGTGCTCCTCTCCGCAAGGCCGTGCTGTACCAACGATCTTTGCCAGAAGCAATCTTCCAACAAAAAAGAACTTACTACTAAAGCAGCTTCTCCCGAAAAAGAATGTGCAGGTTGTTCTCCATTTTTTTCGTGTGGTACCTGCGCAGGTTTTGTTATTGTTAAGTCTGCCGTTTTTTCGGCATTGTTCATTGCCGAAAATGCAGCTAAAGGCCATAGTGTTTACCGCCAGCCTTATGTGCACCAGGTTGCACTCTCTATATGGCAACCGCCTCAAATAGGATAATATCATCTTAAACTAAGCCATGCTACATGGCTCATTTCAGTATTCACTTATCCTCATTTTTTAATGAAAAAACTTATTGTGCTGCTAACAGCACTGCTATGTTCAGCTATAGCCTATTCTCAAAATACGTTAACGGTATTGGTTAAAGATGCCAAAACCAATGAAGCCCTTATTGGCGCCACGGCCGTTTTACAAGGCACAAACCAAGGTGCCGGTGCAGACACCGCCGGATTAATTACGTTAACTAATATTCCTGATGGTAAACAGGTCATTGTGTTTCGCTACGCGGGATATGAACTCCGAACGGATACGTTAACATTTCCATTGCAACAGGCGCAGCCCTTGGTGATTTTAATGAACGCCGAAGGCGAAGAACTGGACGAGGTGGTAGTAACCGCCATGCGCAGCAGCCGTACCATAGCCAACATACCTACACGGGTAGAGGTTATATCGGGCGAGGAGTTGGATGAAAAAGCCAATATGAAACCCGGCGATATCCGTATGCTGCTGGCCGAAAGTACGGGTATACAAACCCAGCAAACATCGGCTACCAGCGGTAATTCCAGCATTCGTATTCAGGGCCTGGATGGCAAGTATACGCAGATCATTCGCGATGGTTTTCCTTTATACTCTGGCTTTTCGGGCGGATTGGGCTTATTGCAGATAGCCCCTTTGGATTTAAAGCAGGTAGAAGTAATCAAAGGCTCATCGTCCACGCTTTATGGCGGCGGTGCTATAGCGGGGTTGGTTAACCTGGTATCGAAAGTGCCCACTAAAGAGCGTCAGCTTAGTTTCCTGCTCAACGGAACGTCGGCCGCAGGTGTTGATGCCAGTGGCTTTTATGCTCAAAGGTTTAAAAAAGTAGGTACTACCATTTATGCAGCTTATAACCATGGCGCACCTTATGATCCGTCGGGCATAGACCTTACCGCAATACCTAAATATAACCGCTTTACACTTAACCCGAAGCTGTTTTTGTATTTAAACCAACACACAACGCTTAACGCCGGTATTAATGCTACAATAGAAAATCGGATAGGTGGCGATCTGCATTATATAAAGGGCAATGGCGATGCCAACCACGCTTACTTTGAAGAAAACAAAACCGGTCGTTATAGCACACAGGTAACGCTAAATCACCAGTTAAGCACTGCTGCACAGCTTACCTTCAAAAATAGCGTCAGCTATTATGATCGCACTATAAATCTTCCCGCTTATGAGTTTTCGGGTACGCAACTATCATCATATACCGAAGCCAATTATGCTTATAACGGCGAAAAAACCGACTGGGTAGCCGGGCTAAGCTTACTTACCGACCATTTTGGTGAAGACCTCACCCGCAACTTTCCGCTGAGGAGCTATACACATAACACGTTAGGTGGCTTTATACAAAACACTTGGAATGCTACTCCAACCTTTACCCTCGAAACCGGTTTACGTGGCGACTACCATAACCGCTATGGTTTTTTTGCCCTGCCCCGCATATCGGGCTTATGGAAAGCCAGTAACCACTTCAGCGCACGTTTAGGCGGAGGTATGGGCTACAAGGCACCCAACTTATTTACCGAGGATGCCGAGCGCATACAGTTTCGTAACGTACTGCCTGTTGATGTGGCCGCTACCCGGGCCGAACGTTCTTATGGCGCCAACCTCGACCTTAATTACAAAACCGCTTTGTTTGATGACGCCGTGAGCTTTAGCCTAAACCAATTGCTTTTTTACACGCGCATAAACAATCCTATTTTGCTTACTGCTTTGGCCAACGGCAACCTCCAATACCAGCAACCGCGAGCCGATTTAAATACCAAAGGGCTGGAAACTAACCTCAAGCTTACCTACGCCGACTTTAAACTATTTGTTGGCTACACCCTGGCCCATGTTACCCAGCATATTGAAAATACCATAAGCCCATATCCGCTGGTATCGCGCCATAGGCTTAATAATGTGCTGATGTACGAAATTGAAGATAAATGGAAGATTGGTGCCGAGGCCTATTACTTTAGCGGGCAACGCCTGAACGACGGCACTAACGGTAAAAGCTATTGGACCACAGGCTTTATGGCCGAACGCCTTTGGGAACGCTTTTCGCTCTTTATTAATTTTGAAAACCTGACCGATACCCGCCAAACCCGTTTTGATACCATTTACACCGGCAGCATAACCAATCCTACTTTCAGGGATATTTATGCGCCGCTGGATGGATTTGTAGTTAATGGGGGTATTAAGCTAAGGCTATAAATAACAAACAACAAAGCCGTATATAATTTATACGGCTTTGTTGTTTGTTTATTTCTCTTAAACGTATATAGGGCGTTGCCTTATTTCTCTTTAGGCAGTTGCTGCTTGAGCCAAGCTACCAGGTCGTAAGCGGCTTTATCATTTTCATATTCGGCTGGCAGTCGGCCGTTAACATATTCGTCGTACAACCAGGGGTCGCTAATGGCTACAACAGTGCCTTTACCGTGTTTTGCGGTAGCTATAATGGTTGCACCGGCACTGTTTTTTAATAAAGGTTTTGCTTTATCCGTTGTTGTAATAGAGCATACATCTTTCATAAAGATCTTGCTCGTGGTTTTAAATACCGGGTTACCTTTAGTATCTACGCTACCATCGGCAAAGTGGGCGTCGTCAATTACATGGTTTTGCATATCATCGTTAAAATGCATTCCAAATGCAGCTGCCAATTGGTTAAAATGTGGTAACTCTACATTAGCACTATCATTTGCCAGCATTATCAGCACGCCACCTTGTTTTACCCAGGCAGCAATATGGGTTACATCGGCAGGTTGTATATAATTTGGATCAGGATTTTCCTTACGACTATCAGGATCAACAATAATGTAAACGCTGGTTCCTTTAAGATTACCTGCTGTTGGAGCCGCCTCTAAAGACTGGAGTTTGAACCCTTGTTTTTTAAATACTTCGCCCAAAATTGAATAACCCGAATTAGCTTTTTCTTCCCATAAATAATGAAAACGTTCGAGATCGCCGGACTTTCCTTTATGGGTTTCGTGGTTAAAATAATAATCTAAGGTAACGGTTTGCGCGTTTGAAGTGAAGCTCCATAAACCCAGGGCAAAGCCTAAGCCGTAGCGAAAAAAGAAATTCATAGCCATTTCAAATAATGTTATAACTGGAAATGCTAAGCTAATTATTTCGCACGAAATATAAACAGCACTTAATATTCAGGCTGTACAAGGCAAAGTAATATCGGTAATTTACTTACTTCTTATCTTCATCAGGTTTGTTGGCAGCTTTCTGTAATTCACGCGTACGTTCTTCTGCTTCCTTCACCTCATCGCGCTCACTGATAGGGCTTTCTGTTTGCAGTTTCTCAGCCAATTCATCGGCTGTTGCTTGATCTGCTTGGTTGGGCTTTTCTTCAGGCATATGCTTTGATTATAATTGATTAAAAATCCTTTATAATTATAAACATAGGTTTTAGCGTGAAGTTTTAAAAACTATGACTCAGTACTATGATAGGTATTATGCTCCTGCGATGAGAAATCGCTGCTGCGGCCAAGCAAGATAAAGTTTTCGGCCAGTATTTCGGTTATACTGCGTTGTACGCCTTGTTTGTCCTCAAAAGAGCGTGCACGGATTTTGCCTTCGAGATAAACTAACTTGCCCTTTTTTAAATACTTAAAGGCGGCTTCGGCCAAACTCCGCCACATTACAATGTTATGCCACTCGGTTTCTTCAACCCTGCGGCCATTAACTGTAACGTTCTCTGATGTGGCCAGCGGAAAACTAACTACCGAAACATTATCGGCCAGGTACCTGATATCCGGATCTTTACCTAAATGCCCTACTAATACAACTTTGTTTACTCCACTCATGGCATCTCTTATTTATAGGAACCCAAAGCTACATTTTAAACAACATAGTTGTACAGCATGTTATAAATAGTTAGCGGTGAGTTTACTATGAAAAGTTCGTTTCTGTTGTTTTAGTATAACATATTAAGAGAAACGATAAATAATATAATGAATATTAAAACCAAATGCAATTTCCACGGTTTTATATCATATAGAATCTTATACGAATTAATAATTAGTCTACCATGGAAAGTACAGAAAAATCAACAGAAGTATTAAACGACCTGATTGAAATTAATAACGACCGCAGTGCCGGTTTTGAGCGTGCATTAAAAGATTTAGGCGATGGTGACCTGGATCTTAAAACCTTATTTGAAGAATACAGCGCGCAAAGCCGCCAGTTTTCTTTAGAATTAACTTCTCTTGCTGCACAAGGTGGTGCTGATACAGAAACTGGTACCAGCGCATCGGGTACTATTCACCGCGCTTGGATAGAAGTTAAAGCCTTATTTAGCGGTCATGACCGTAAAGCAGTTTTACAAGAGTGTGAGCGTGGCGAGGATGCTATCAAAAAAGCATACAAAGAAGCTTTAACACCACATAGCGGTTTATCGGCATCAGCTATTCAATTGGTTACTACACAGGCACAGGCCATCAACCAATCACACGATCGTATCAAGTTATTGCGCGACAGCCAATAAGCTGAACAAATAATAATTGTACCAAAAGCCATCCTTTTCTGGGTGGCTTTTTTTGTTGAACTTAGTTTTCAAGATTAACAAACTACCAAAATGTGAGGAAGTGCAAACGGTTTTAAAACCTTTATTACGCGTAGTCTGCTGCCTATAAATTTGAGGGAATTTGTATAGATATCTAATTATTTGAAAGAAAATGTAATTTTTTGAAATTTTAAATCGGCATTTTTCACACAAATGCTTAACCTATCTATGTTTCCTTTGTGATATAAAAGCACAAAGGATATGAGCAATGGGCCAATTCTTATTAACATTCGTTAAAGCTTAAAAACTTTTAGCTCTACTTCACGTAAATAGCAACAAGTTTTAAAACTGTTGATCCTTTATGCGTTTATATACCTCTCTATCTAAGCTGAAGTATTTAGATAAAAATTACTCCCTAAAGTACCTGTTTATTGCCTTTTTAGGTATACACATTCCACTGATAGGTATCGTAGTATTTGCCTTGGTATCAGGTTTCGAAACATTTTCACCTTCAATAGTTATATGGTGTACACTAAGTTTCACGCTTATAGCCTGCGGTATTACTTTGTGGATGCAAAATGCTTTGGCAAGGCCTATTATTATTACCAAAGATGCCCTGAATAATTATCTTGACCATAAAATACTACCCACATTGCCCAAGGATTTTAAAGATGAGGTTGGCATATTAATGAATAATACCAACATTACTTTAAATGAACTTGATGGCCTGCTTAAAGAAAAGCGAGACTTTATTTATCTGCTATCGCACGACCTGAAAACACCTCTGCATAACGTGATGACGCTTCTGCAACTGATGCAGGAAGATCAAACCAATGAATCGAAAGTTGAGTACTTATACCTGCTTAAACAGGCAAGCCGTCAGCAAATGCATTTAATAAACACTGTGCTTAACCTAGCTACCAGTGAGTTTGCTAACCTGGCCAATGTGCAGTTAATATACCTGGAACCGCTAATGAACAGGATTATTAAAGAGTTAGCTATCAGCTTAAAAGCAAAAGATATACGTGCATTAATAGATGTGCCTTACGATATGCAGCTTACGGTTAACGAAGATCTGTTTGGTATGGCCCTGACTAATTTAATAACTAACGCTGTAAAGTTCAGCACACCGCATAGTGAAATTTTGGTGCGTGCCGTAAAAAGCAACAATGAGTTGATGATTAGGGTAATTGATTACGGTATAGGCTTTGAGGCCAGTCGCGCACCTACATTTGAACCTTTTGCAAAATCCATCCGTCCGGGTACTGCAGGCGAATTATCGAATGGGCTGGGACTTTACTTTGCTAAAAAAATCATCGACTATCATAAAGGAACATTAATTGCCGAAAGTGAAGGCGAAGGCATGGGTGCCAAGTTTATTATCAGGCTGTCTAATTAAGTTGTCGTTCAACGGTTTTCTATTATCAGTAAAAACCGTGGACCAATCTAAACAAAACGGGCTCCCTTAATGAGAAGCCCGTTTTGTTGATATTGATCTTATTGATAGTTTTCTTGTGGTTGTACACGGTTACTTACTTTGTTTACAGCGTCTTCAGTGTATTGTTTCGCTTTTTCAATCCAGTCTGGCGCTTGCTCATTCCAGTCATCAATTATTGATTTTCCGTCTTCAGTACGTTTCTTAGTAATGTGTTGGATTCCGTAGGCCGCTGCTGCGCCTAAAACTGCCCATTTTAATAAGCCCATTGTATTTATAGTTTAAGTGTTTACTACTTGTTATGTAATTGTTAGTGTACAAGTTTGATGCCAATGTTATTGTTATATAATTAGTGGCGAGAGCATTAAAGATGCTAATCTGTTTTTAGGACAGCACCACGCGCATTCGTCTGTTAGGCGTTAACACAAAAGTGAAAAACCCCTGTTAATCCCACATGCGCCGCTTGCTGCAAAAATGGTTTAAACAGCCCGTTATTCGTTTAGTTGATAAATATTCGTCGAGGCCTGATGCTGCGCGGGTACACACTGCCTTAACCGATCTGTATAATTCATTGATCACTAAACCTGGAAAAAGAGGTGTAATAATTCCGTTTGATTCGGCTACTGATAAATTTGTTATTTTATCTGATCAGCATAAGGGCGCCCGTAATTATGCCGATGATTTTGCTTTAGCCGAGCGAAATTATTTGGCTGCACTTGATTATTACCATCAGGAGCAATACCGTTACATAAATTTAGGTGACAGCGAAGAACTTTGGAAAAACGGCATACTAACTGTACGCAAATACAATAAGGCTACTTTCGAAAAGGAAAAGCTCTTTTTGCAAAGTAATGCCTTTATAAAAATTTTCGGCAATCATGATCTGTATTGGGATAACGACCCCTTGGCAAGTATTATGCTACAACAGTTGTACGGGCAACCCGTAAAAATATATGAAGGAGTGATATTGCAAACCACAGTGAATAGCAAGCCTCTAAGTATTTACCTAACCCATGGTCACCAGGGAGATACGCAAAGCGATGGTAACTGGTTTAGCAAGTGGTTTGTGTCAAATATATGGGGGCCACTACAAGCTTATTTACAAGTTAACCCAAACACCCCGGCGACTAACGATCATCAGAAAACGCTGCACAACCAAATTATGTACCAGTGGAGTAGCCGGCAAAATAATTTGCTTTTAATTACCGGGCATACCCATCAGCCTGTATTCCGATCGTTAACTCATTTGGAAAGATTGTACATTAACTTAGAAGATGCGCAAAAGGCAGGAAATGCTGAATCAGCAAAAAGCTTGCAGCAAGAAATAAGTAAACATGTATTAAAGGGTGAAGACAAGTTTACGTTTCCGGGTTACCGGCCATCGTATTTTAATACCGGTTGTTGCTGTTTTGACGATGGTGATATTACGGGTATTGAAATAGAAGGCGGGTGTATTCGGTTGATTAAATGGGAATATAAAAAAAAGGGAGAGCCCGAACGAATTGTATTGGAAGAAAGTAGTTTAGAAGAGGTAACTAGTGGGTTAGCCCAGATCCCACAATAGTATGGCTGCTTTTTGTACTTTTGCACAGTGGTCAGTTACAGTATTGCATAAACCTTTAATACGGCTTTTGCCTTGCGGCGATGGTATTTTCCACTAATTATTATGGCAAGTTCTTCTTTACGTCTGTTCGACTTTTCGCAAAAAATAAATTATAAAAATGAGGTGCTGGCCGGTTTAACCGTAGCCATGACCATGATGCCTGAATCTCTGTCTTTCGCAATTCTGGCCGGCTTTCCTCCTTTGGTAGGTTTGTATGCGGCCTTTATAATGGGTTTGGTTACTGCCATTTTCGGAGGTCGACCAGGGCTAATCTCCGGTGGGGCTGGAGCTACCGTGGTAGTGCTTATCGCGCTCATGAAATCGCACGGTATAGAATATGTTTTTGCCGCGGTTGCTTTAGCTGGTGTGTTTCAGATTGTAGTTGGCCTGTTTAAGTTAGGGAAATTCATCAGGCTGGTACCACAGCCGGTGATGTACGGCTTTGTAAACGGTTTGGCGGTCATTATTTTTATGGCTCAGTTAGAGCAGTTTAAAACCGTAGTCAATGGACAAACTACCTGGCTAAGTGGTATACCGTTATTTATTATGGGTGGCCTGGTGGCTTTAACTATCGCTATTGTATTTGTTTTTCCACGAATTACCAAAGCGGTGCCGCCATCGTTAGTGGCTATTATTGTAGTGTTTTTAATTGTATTGGGTTTTGACATCCATACTAAAACCGTAAAAGATATTGCAGCAGTAAGCGGTGGCTTTCCTCCATTCCACATTCCCGCAATTCCGTTTAATATCGATACTTTAAAAGTGATATTTCCTTACGCCTTAATTATGGCTGGTGTGGGCTTAACCGAAGGTTTGCTTACTCTTAATTTGGTGGATGAAATGACGGCTACCCGGGGCAGCAGTAACCGCGAGTGCATTGCACAGGGAGTGGCTAATATTTTAAACGGGTTTTTTACAGGGATGGGCGGTTGTCCTATGATTGCGCAAACATTTGTCAACCTATCTGCAGGAGCAAGGGCCAGGCTATCTGGTATTATTGCGGCACTAACCATCTTAATTATTATTTTGTTTGGTGCACCAATTATTGAAAGAGTACCTATGGCGGCGTTAACCGGCGTAATGATTATGGTGGCTATTGGTACGTTTGAGTGGGCAAGCTTCCGCATTATTAATAAGATGCCAAAGCAAGATATATTCGTGGGTGTATTGGTTGCTTTAATAACCGTATGGTTGCATAACCTGGCGCTGGCCGTATTAATTGGTGTGATCATATCGGCCTTGGTATTTGCCTGGGAAAGCGCCAAACGCATCAGAGCTAAAAAGTATGTGGATGATGCTGGCGTAAAACATTACGAGATATATGGTCCGCTTTTCTTTGGATCGGTAACGGCATTTAATGATAAGTTTGATGTACAGGACGATCCGGAGGAAGTAGTAATTGATTTCAAAGACAGTCGCGTTGCCGATATGTCGGCTATTGAAGCGTTGAATAAATTGACCGAACGGTACCACAAGGCGGGTAAAAAGCTACACTTGAAACACTTAAGCCCCGATTGCCTGGTATTACTTAAAAATGCTGACGGTGTAATTGATGTGAATATTATAGATGATCCGCAATACAGGGTGGTTAATGGTCAATAGGTCAATCTCCGTAGAACTACAGCCGTTGCCTTCGAAATCATTCTTGTTATTTAAAGCTACCCATCCAGCAAAAAAACAAAAAGCTCTTTAGGGCCATGCGCGCCCAAAACCAGTGTTTTTTCAATATCAGCTGTACGGCTGGGGCCGGTAACCGTGGTGATCATGCTGGGCAAACGTTTGCCGTACTTATCGCTTAGGAGTTTAAAACCGTCTTTAAGGTCGAGCACCAATTGCGAGGTATAAGCTAATACAATGTGCACAGGCGGATAGATACTTAATCTGCGGCCAGCCATGCTTGCGTTGCTGAGCATAATGCTGCCATTGCGGGCAACCAATGCTTCGCACAATGTAAAGCCAACTTCGGCTTGTTCAAAATCCTTATCAGTTTCGTAAAAAGGGTATTCATACTGGTCGAGCATCTTCTGCAACGCAGGTTCCCAACAATAGATTTTATGCCACTTACGCTCTTCGGCCAGGTTCAATAACGATTCTATAAACTGTATTTCATCCTCACAAAACACAAACTGACCGGATACCGCCAATAATTCCTCGGCAAACATCACCTCTAAAATTTCGTCTTCTTTAGGCGCGGCATAAAGCGGCAGATCTTCTTGGTTAGGGTAGGGGTTATCCCGACGTTCCAGTAAGGCCTTGCGCACCTTTTTCAGCATTCTCTCTTTGGCGGTAGTATTATCTTTCATGCAAAAAATAAAGCCACTATTTGCATAGTGGCTTTAGGTATAAACATATTTTGTATTAATTGTTTGTTGTAGTGCCGTCAATACGGGCAGTTTCAGGATTGGTTACGCTTTCGGGAATAGCATTGTTATCTACTTCCGGGTTTAAAGCGGCCTCGCCATTCACAAATTTATCGTAAGTGGTGCGGTTATCAAACGGACGCTCGCCTAAAAGCTCTACCAAATCCTGTTGAAACAACACTTCTTTTTCCAGCAGTTTGGCAGCCAACAGTTCTAAACCAGCACGTTTTTCAAGCAATAATACTTTAGTACGCTGGTAAACGCTGTCAATCAATTTACGTACTTCCTCATCAATTAATTCGGCAGTAGTATCGGAATATGGTTTGTTAAACTGGTACTCACCCTGCGGGTCGTAAAACGATACGTTACCCACCTTGTTGTTCATACCATAGATTTTTACCATGGCATAAGCCAGTTTAGTAATGCGTTCTAAATCGCTCAGTGCTCCGGTTGATATACGGCCAAAAACAATGTCTTCTGCCACACGGCCACCCATACTTACTACCATTTCGTCCATTAACTGCTCGGTAGTATGTAAGAACTGCTCTCTTGGTAAGTACTGGGCATAACCTAAAGCGGCAACACCACGCGGTACAATAGAAACTTTAACCAACGGATCGGCATGCTCCAGGAACCAGCCCGATATAGCGTGACCAGCCTCGTGGTAAGCCACAATGCGTTTTTCTTCAGGAGAAATGATCTTGTTCTTTTTCTCTAAACCACCAATTACACGGTCAATTGCATCCTGAAAATCCTGCATGTCAACTGCAACCTTATCTCTACGGGCAGCAATTAAAGCGGCTTCATTACAAACGTTGGCAATTTCGGCACCGGCAAAACCAGGTGTTTGAGCAGATAATTTCTTGGCATCAACACCTTCAGCCAGTTTTAACGGACCTAAGTGTACTTTAAATATCTGCTCACGACCAATCAAATCGGGCTTATCAATCGAGATCTGACGATCAAAACGACCCGGACGTAACAATGCAGAATCCAATACATCAGGACGGTTGGTAGCAGCCAGAATAATGATTCCCGAATCGGTACCGAAGCCATCCATCTCAACCAGTAATTGGTTCAGCGTATTTTCGCGCTCATCGTTACCGCCTACAATGTTATTTTTACCACGGGCGCGGCCTATTGCATCTATCTCATCAATAAAGATGATACACGGCGCCTTGTCTTTAGCTTGCTTAAACAAATCACGTACACGTGATGCACCAACACCCACAAACATCTCCACAAAATCGGAACCCGACAGTGAGAAAAAAGGAACCTGTGCTTCACCGGCAACGGCTTTTGCCATTAATGTTTTACCGGTACCAGGAGAACCTACCAGCAATGCGCCTTTAGGAATTTTACCACCCAGGTTGGTGTATTTTTTAGGATTTTTCAGGAAATCTACAATTTCCATAACTTCCTCTTTAGCCTCTTGCAAGCCGGCAACATCATTAAACGTTACGTTAACCTGAGCTTCCTTATCAAATAAGGTAGCTTTAGATTTACCGATATTGAAGATCTGACCACCAGGGCCGCCACCTGCACCACCACTCATGCGGCGCATAATAAACAACCATAATCCAGCGAATAGTACCAGCATAATAATGCCTTGTACCAGCCAGTTTGACAGCAAACTATCGCGCTGATCAAATTGAATAGGGATTTTAGCAGCATCCGGCATGTCTTTTTCAACATTCAGGATAGACTGCTTCATGCTTTCTAACGTAGCATCGGTAAAGTAAAACTGCGGGTTAGCATTATTTAAATTAAAAGAACGCTGATTTTTTAAGGTAGAGTACTGCGGTTTAACTAAACTGTCTTTTTTAATATAAACTTCTGCTATAATCCGGTCTCCATCTTTATAGGCCGAAACTTTCTCTACATCTCCGCTTCGCAGCATGCTAACAAACTGTGGATTGAAGTCTATTTTTTTACCACCGCTTCCACCTAATATATAAGGCACTACCAAAAGGGCTAAAATTACAATGGCATATAACCACATAAAATTAAACCTGGGGGGCTTAGGTGTTATTTTTCTGTTAGGAATCCTGCGAAAGGATTTGGGTTTATCTGATTTACTATTATTGTCTTTCATCTTAATTAGAGCTCATACATGACCATCTTTAAATATTAGAATAAACATTACAAAAGCAGATGGTTAGGCGCTTTTGTAATATTTGATTTCGGCATCACCCCATAAATCCTCAACACCGTAAAATTCTCTTTTGTCGGTTTTAAAGATATGAATTACTACATCAACATAATCAAGCAGTATCCATTCGGCATGTTCCAGGCCTTCTTTGCGCCAGGCATCCTGTCCGGTAGCTTTAAAAATTTCGTCTTCAATACTGTTGGCTATTGCTTTTACCTGTGTGCCCGAATCGGCATGGCAGATCACAAAATAATCAGATACGGAGCTTTTTAAGTTTCGCAGGTCTAATCTTACAATATCATTGCCCTTTTTTTCCTGTATACCGTGTATGGCTAATTCAGAAAGGTACGATGATTCATTTAACGCTTTGTTTTTTATCATTAAAAACCTTTAATTTTGAACGATTTGAATGTATTGATTATTATTTAGACTTATATACTTTGCAAAATAACACTTTTTCGGGATTAAATGTTGGACAAAATTTAGTTACCCTAAAAGAAGTTGACTCTACAAATACATTCTTAAAGAATGTATTGGCAAATAATGAGCCAGTACCAGAAGGTACGGTCATTATGGCAGAAAGTCAGGTGGCCGGTAGAGGTCAGCAACTCAATAAATGGTACAGCAGTATAAATGAAAGTTTGGCATTCAGTTTATTGTTGAAGCCGCATTTTTTACCCGTTCCTCAACAGTTTTTATTAACCTGCGCCATAAGTTTGGGCATACACCACGCATTGCTGCCATTGGTTGGTAATCAATTAAAAATTAAGTGGCCTAATGACGTTTATGTAGGCAATGGCAAATTGGGCGGTATATTGATTGAGAACCAGGTGCAGGGTAACGCTATACGTAATTCTATTATTGGTATTGGCTTAAACATTAACCAACAGGAGTTTCCGGCTTGGGTGCCTAATGCCGTTTCATTAAGACAAATCTTACATACAGATTATGATTTAAAAGCATTATTGTTGGAGATTTGCAGCCACATTGAGCATTGGTACATTAAACTAAAGCAGGGAGAAACCAGTCAGATACAGGCAGCCTATTTAGAAACGATGTATTGGTTGAATAGCCCCGGTGTTTTTAAAGCGCAGGATATTATATTTGATGGCGTAATAGCTGGCGTTAGCCCTACCGGGCAGTTGCAAGTAATAAACAATGGTTTATTAAAATCGTATAATTTAAAAGAAATAGAATTTTTAAATAAGTAACAGATCATGAAGAAAGTACTATTAATGGTGGTTGCCCTAATGTTTACGGCGGCGGCATTTGCACAAATAGATGCCCCTGTTAGGTGGAGCTATGCTGCAAAAAGAGTAAGCCCTACCGAAGCGGTGATATTAGTTAAAGCCACTATTGAACCAGGCTGGCACATTTATTCACAGAATTTAAAAGATGGCGGTCCGGTTGCTACCAGCTTTACTTATGCACCGGGCCAAAAAAGCTTTACAGTAATTGGCAAACCCACCGAGCCTAAAGCCATTGTTAAGTACGAAGAAGTATTTAAAATGAATGTGAGCTATTTTGAAAATTCGGTTATATTTCAACAAAAGGTTAAGTTAAAAGGCAAAGGCGCTGCTACTGTAAAAGGTAAAGTGGAGTATATGACCTGTAACGATCGTAAATGCTTGCCACCCGATGAGGTGGAGTTTAATGTTGCTGTACCTGTTAAATAAATAGCTGCATTAAAAATGAAATTATTATCTATCAAGCCAGCATATTCATTTATGCTGGCTCTTGTTATTATATTTAGCGTATTCCTTTCATCAGGTTCAGCAGCTGCGGTTATCCAAAGTACCGATACGGTGTCAACTGCCGATTTGGAATTTACCGATGTTAAACCAGCCGCTACTACTAATAGTACAGAAGTTGCAAAGGTGACCGATTCGGCAACTTCCAAGCCTACTTCTATTAAAGCAGCCGGTGCTGTAGCAACAAAAGCGGCTGAAAAGCCTAAAACATTATGGCAGATATTCGTTGCCGGCTTATTGGGTGGTTTTGCTGCTTTAATTATGCCTTGTATATACCCGCTGTTACCTTTAACGGTAAGTTTCTTTACCAAAAAAGCAGGATCACGTAGTAAAGGGATATGGCACTCGGTTATCTACGGGGTGTCTATCATTGTAATTTATGTAACCTTAGGGTTGATTATTACTCTCATTTTTGGTTCAGATGCGCTAAACTCTCTAGCTACCAGCGGGGTGTTCAACATGTTCTTCTTCCTGTTGCTCATTGTATTCGGGATCTCTTTTTTAGGGGCTTTCGAATTAACCTTGCCAAGTTCGCTGGCTAATAAGCTAGATCAGAACTCTGATAAGGGCGGTTTGGCCGGTATCTTTTTTATGGCTGCCACGTTGGCTGTTGTATCTTTTTCATGTACAGGTCCTATTATAGGTTGGTTGCTGGTTGAAGCTACCTCTAAAGGAGAGCGGCTGGCACCTATTATGGGGATGATGGGTTTTTCTACAGCTTTGGCTATACCATTTACTTTGTTTGCCCTGTTCCCTTCCTTGTTAAAATCGCTGCCGAAATCGGGTGGTTGGTTAAACAGTGTGAAGGTGGTATTGGGTTTTTTAGAATTAGCATTTGCTCTCAAGTTTTTATCGGGTGTGGATCTGGCTTATCACTGGAATTGGTTTGACCGTGAGGTGTTTTTATCGATATGGATTGTCTTAGGTTTCTTGCTGGGATTATACCTGTTGGGTAAGATCAAGTTTTCGCACGATAGCGATTTGCCTTATATTTCGGTACCGCGTGCATTTATGGCCATACTGGTACTTTCGTTTACGGTTTATATGATTCCTGGCTTATGGGGCGCACCGTTAAAAGTAATCAGCGGATTTTTACCGCCACCTGCCACTCAGGATTTTATGTTGAGCAACAACAGAGGAGGAGGTGATGCTGCACCTGCTCAGCAGGTTTCCATCAAGGAAAAGAAATACGAGCAGATTTTTGTGAACGGTAAACACGACGGTTTAAACGAATGGTATGATATGGACCAGGCTCTGCAAGTGTCAAAAGAGCTTAATAAACCTATTTTGATTGACTTTACCGGTTGGTTTTGCGCCAATTGCCGTAAAATGGAGGCTGGCGTTTGGAGTGACGCCTCTGTACACCAGCGCTTAGCAAATGATTTTGTACTGCTGGAACTTTACGTAGATGAAAAGACTGAATTACCGGCCAATGAGCAAGTAATTTCAAAATTTAGCGGTAAAAAAATTAAAACCATTGGTAATAAATGGAGCGACTATGAAGCTTCAAAATTTAATGTAAATTCGCAACCATATTACGTAATTGTAAATGCTAAGGGCGAGGTGTTGGTACCACCCCAGGGAGCTAATTACAGTGTGAAAAATTATATTGAATTTTTAGATAGCGGCAAAGCCGCCTATGAGAAAAACAATGGCAGAAATTAAAAACATAGGAGTTTATACATCAGGCGGCGATTCACCGGGTATGAATTCAGCTATACGTGCCGTGGTACGAACGGCATTATATTATAACCTGGAAGTTACCGGCATACGTCGTGGTTACGAAGGCATGATTACCGGCGATCTGTTTCCTATGGATCGCAAATCGGTTGCTAATATTGTACAGCGCGGCGGTACTATCCTTAAAACTGCCCGTAGCGAAGAGTTCAGGACACCTGAAGGTCGGCAGAAAGCATTTAAACAGTTAAAAAGATACGGAGTTGATGCCTTAGTAGGTATTGGCGGTGATGGTACCTTTACCGGTGCTAAAGTTTTCAGTAATGAATTCGGTATTCCTATTGTAGGCTTGCCGGGTACTATCGATAATGATTTGCAGGGGACCGATTTTACCATTGGTTACGATACCGCTATAAATACTGTGGTTGAAGCAGTAGATAAGATCCGTGACACGGCCGAATCTCATGATCGTTTATTTATTGTAGAGGTAATGGGTCGCGATTCGGGACTGATTGCGCTGCGTACCGGTATTGCATCGGGTGCCGAAGCTATTTTGATCCCAGAAACTAAAACCAATATTGAAGCGCTTTATCACCGTTTAGAGCAAGGCCGCAGAGATAAGTCATCTAAGATATTAATTGTAGCCGAAGGCGATGAAGCCGGCGGTGCATTTGAAATTGGCCGTTTGGTTAAAGAAAAATACCCTAATTACGATACCCGCGTATCGGTATTGGGGCACATGCAGCGTGGCGGTCATCCATCTTGTATGGACCGCGTATTAGCCAGTAGGGTTGGTGTAGCTGCTGTTGAAGCCTTAATGCATGGACATAGCCATGAAATGATTGGTGTTATTAACGGGCAAATTGCCTATACTCCATTTGAAAGTGCTATTAAGCACAATGCTGAGGTTGACGCTAACTTGTTGAGAATTGTAGATATCTTGTCTCTATAAAAACAATGTACTCATAATGAAAGGCCGGGAACTAATAAGTTTTCGGCCTTTTGTGTAATGACTATTTTAGATGTATGTATAATCAACTCTTGTCTGTAAATATTATTACCGCCCGTGTTTTTGTATTTTACAAATAATTTCTATCTTTGCATCCCCGCAGAAAGAACTCCGGGGGCATGTTGAATACATAACAAGAAGAAAAAAATGGCAACTAAAATCAGATTGCAAAGACACGGTAAAAAAGGAAAACCTTTTTACTACATCGTAGTGGCAGATGCCCGCGCACCACGTGATGGTCGTTTTATTGAGCGTTTAGGTTCTTATAACCCAAACACTAATCCGGCTACTATCGATATTAACTTCGATAAAACTTTTGAATGGGTTGATAATGGTGCTCAGCCAACTGACACTTGTCGTGCTATCCTGTCATACAAAGGCGTATTATACAAAAAACACTTACAAGGTGGTGTTAAAAAAGGCGCTTTAACTCAAGAACAAGCTGATGAAAAATTCACTGCCTGGACTGAGCAAAAAGAAGGTAAAATTTCTGGTAAAAAAGAAACTTTAACCAGCTCTAAACAAGAAGTGCGTAAAGCTGCTTTAGCTGCTGAAGCTAAAAAGAAAGAAGACAGAGCTGCAGCTATCGCTGCTAAAAATGCTCCTGTAGCCGTTGAAGAAGAAGCTCCTGCAACTGAAGAAGCTCCTGCAACTGAAGAAGGTGCTGAATCTACTGAAACAGCTGAGTAATTTTTAAAAATAACTTACATGCAATAGCGAAGCCACCCTTAACCGGTGCTTCGCTATTGTTGTTTACAGACGTTAGTTAAATGAAAACAGAAGATTATTTCAGGATAGGTACCGTTACCAAAACCCGCGGTTTAAAAGGTGAGCTACAAATATATGTGGATTTTGACGGGTTGGAAGATATTGAGTTTACCGCCGTGTTTTTTGATGTGGCTGGTAAACTGGTGCCATATTTTGTAAGCTCTATAAAATATCCATTGGCCAATACCGCTTATTTGGTGTTGGAGGATGTGGATCATATAGATAAAGCTGCCATATTGGTTAAAAAAGATTTATACCTGCCTAATAAGCTTAAACCGCTTAAAGACGAAAGGGAATTTACGCTGATGGATTTGCAAGGCTTTATAGCTATTGACGAAGTTCACGGTGAACTGGGTGAAATTACCGAAGTGATAGAATATCCGCAGCAAATTATAGCATCTGTGCATTTTAAAAACCGGGAGGTGCTGTTTCCATTAAATACTGAATTTATAAAAGGTATAGATGTGGAAGGTGGTGAGGTTTACCTGGCTTTGCCTGATGGCTTGCTGGATGTATATTTGGAAGGATAAATATGCACAGCCTGTACAGTCGTGCCGAATTTATTTCGGCATCCCATGGATAGGTAATATCATAATACCCACCGAGCTACTATGCAAGTGTTATGCTGAAATAAATTCAGCATAACATCGCTACTACTCACATCTGTATCCTTGATCTTATACTCTATAATTTAAATTATGCGTTTCGACATTATAACTGTTTTACCAGGCTTGCTCGAGAGCCCTTTTGCCCACTCCATTTTGCAGCGGGCTCAAAAAAAAGGTATAGCCGAAATACATGTACATAACCTGCGCGATTACTCCACTCAAAAGCAAAAAAGCGTGGACGATTATCAGTATGGTGGTGGCAGTGGCATGGTAATGACCATTGAGCCGTTTGCGGCTTGTATAGAGAAGCTAAAAAGTGAGCGTGAATACGACGAAGTTATATTTATGAGTCCGGACGGGGAAACGCTGAACCAGCAGATAGCCAATAAAATGTCGAGCCTGCAAAACGTTATGGTTTTATGCGGGCATTACAAAGGAATAGATCAGCGCATACGCGACCTCTATGTAACACGCGAGATCTCTATAGGGGACTATGTACTTTCGGGCGGTGAACTGGCCGCAGCGGTGCTGGTAGACGCCGTAGTGAGGCTGATACCCGGTGTGCTGTCTGACGAAACCTCTGCACTATCCGATTCTTTTCAGGATGGATTGCTGGATGCGCCTTTATACACCCGGCCGGCCGACTGGAAAGGCCACCGCGTGCCTGATATACTATTGAGTGGTAATACACCCGAAATAGAGAAGTGGCGTTTTGAACAAGCCGTAGAACGTACTCGCCAACGCCGACCCGATCTGTTGGGCGAATAGGGAAAGTAGTGGGGTTTAAGTAGTGAGGTTTGGAAGATTGAATAGGATTGGGTTACGGAATATGTTTTTTAACAGGTGATTGCCCGGATGTTCAATAATGAATTTTATCCGTTGAATGTGCCCTGTGCTCTTTCTTTCCCGCTACCGGTAGTCTTCCTGGAAAATCATTTAAAATCTTTTTTCAAAATGGTTTTTATTTGTTTAAAATTTTCCCTATAATTGCAATCCGATTTTTACGGGCTAAAAATCGCTTTAAGAGCTTAAAATCATGGATTTAGTAAAATTTGTTGAAGAGCAGTCAGCAGAAAAAAGACAGCTACCTGTGTTTAAATCAGGTGATACTGTAACTGTACACTATAAAATTAGAGAAGGTGTAAAAGAACGTATACAGTTATACCAAGGTGTATGTATACAACGTAACAGCACTGGTAACAATGAAACATTTACCGTACGTAAGGTTTCTAACGGTATAGGCGTTGAGCGTATATTTCCGGTTAATTCTCCAAACATTGATAAAATTGAGGTAAACAGCCGCGGTAAAGTGCGTCGTGCTAAGTTATACTACTTACGCGAACTTACTGGTAAAGCTGCACGTATCAAAGCAAAACGCGTTTAAGCATTTATTTGTAACGTCTTTTACTTTAAGGCTATTTAAGGATTTATATATAAATCCCGGCAACTCCCTTGTTGCCGGGATTTTTTTTGTTGCTTTGTATGAAGGTCAATTTAAGCCTTACAATTTTGATAGGTATAGTTGATGATTCTCAAATGGGGCTCATAGCATTAGTTTACAATTCCTAATTACTGCATACCATAGTAATGATGCAAGAAGTTGAAATAGTAGAATATACTCCAGAATATGCGCAATTTTTCAAACTGGTTAATGAAGGCTGGATAACCCGGCACTTCACCATGGAAGCATCGGATTATAAATCTCTCGATCATCCGCAGGAATATATTTTAGATAAAGGTGGTTATATCCTAATTGCTCTATACCAAAAAGAGCCGGTGGGTGCATGCGCCCTCATTAAAATGGACGCACATACTTTCGAGCTTGCAAAAATGGCTGTATCTCCTGCAGCCCAAGGCAAAGGCATTGGCCTCATATTAGGCAAGGCCATTATAGAGAAAGCCAGGCAAGCCGGTGCAAAAAGACTCTATTTAGAAAGTAACTCTATACTCAAACCAGCAATCAGTTTGTATCACAAGTTAGGATTTTCAACAGTTACCGGCGTATCATCGCCGTACGAGCGCTGTGATATTCAAATGGAGCTTGCGCTATAATATGCTTAACAATATATTTAACTAAACAGGGTTTGTTTTTTGATAGTTAATTTCCATTTTAGTGAATAATTAAATTGATTATTTTACTTGAACGGATATGGATTTTTTCAAAAAGTTATTGGGTGAGTTTATTGATATTATTGAATGGCAAGACACCACCAAAGACACCTTGTTGTGGAAATTTCCCAGATATGATAATGCTATAAAAATGGGCGCCAAGCTTACCGTTAGGGAATCGCAGGTGGCCATTTTTATGAATGAAGGAAAGATAGCAGATGTGTTTAAGCCGGGTATGTATGAACTTACCACGGAAAATATGCCTATTATGACCACCCTCGAAGGTTGGAAGTATGGTTTCAATAGTCCGTTTAAGGCCGATGTATTCTTTATAAGCATGCGTCAGTTCACTAATCAAAAGTGGGGTACCAAAAACCCGGTGATGATACGTGATGCCGAATTTGGTCCTGTTCGTTTAAGGGCCTTTGGCACATTTAGTTTTCGTATAAACGATGCCAAACAGTTTTTACTGGAGTTAGCGTCCACTAATTCTACCTATACTGTTGATGATATTAACGAGCAACTGCGCAATACCATTGTTTCGCGTGGTATGGATGAGGTAGCCGCATCTAAAATACCTATACTCGACCTGGCCGCTAATTACGATGAAGTATCGGTACTTATAAAAAACAAGATACAGCCGGATTATACGGGCCTTGGCCTGGAGCTTACTACTTTAATGGTGGAAAACATTTCGTTACCACCCGAAGTTGAAGCGGTTTTAGATAAACGTAGTGGTATGGGCATTGTAGGTAACCTGGGTGCTTTTGCTCAGTACCAGGCAGCTAACGCTATCGAAAAATCGGCCGAGAACAGTATTGGTGGAAACTTGGGTGCGGCCGGTATGGGCCTAGGTGTAGGCGCTGCCATGATGGGGCAGGTGGGTAATGTGTTTCAGCAAAATCATTTCGATCCTAATGCTGGTAACGGCAATACACCGCCACCATTGCCGGTAAGTGAGCAATACTTTGTGGCTGTCAACGGTAAATCGGAAGGACCACATAGCCTGCAAGACCTCACCAAAATGGCTACTGAAAACACGCTCAATAATACAAGTATGGTATGGAAAAAAGGAATGGCTACCTGGGCAGTTGCTGCCGAAGTACCAGAGCTCGCCAACTTGTTTAACAACACACCTCCACCATTACCACAGGTTTAACAGTTGCATAGTTTATGGACATGAAACCTGCCGGTGAAGCAGCGGTAATTAAAGACTCCTTAACCTGCAAGGGATGTGGAGCCATACTGCATTTTGCGCCGGGTACCAATAGTTTGAAATGTCAGTATTGCGGCGTAGCTAACGAAATTGTACCGGCAGAAGCAATAGGCGAAATAGCATCAGTTGAATATGATGCTTTTGTAGCTTCTTTGAATTCGGTTCCTGTTACTACTGATCTGAAAATTGTTAAATGCAGCCAATGCGGTTCGGAAACTACCTTGCGCGAAAACAGTACCGCCGAAAAGTGCGCGTTTTGTACTGCGCCATTAGTGCTCGAACTCGCCCGCAATAAAGGTATTGTTAAGCCGCATTATTTACTTCCCTTTATCTTAGATGAAAAGGCCGCTGTAAAAAGTTTTAAAGACTGGTTAGCCGGGTTATGGTTTGCGCCTAATGACCTGGTTAAAAAGGTGGAAGCAAACTCGGCCTTAAAAGGCATTTATATGCCTTACTGGACCTATGACACCAATACCATAACCGATTATACCGGTCAGCGTGGAGATTACTACTACGAAACTGAAACTTACACCGAAACGGTTAATGGCAGGCAGGAAACCAAAACCAGGCAGGTGCGGCGTACCAGTTGGAGTTATGCTTCGGGCACAGTAAGAAAGGCGTTCGATGATGTTACCGTGCCGGCCAGTAAATCCTTACCAGGGGAAACACTAATTGAACTTGGCCCATGGAACTTCGAGAAGCTACTGAATTACGATGAGCGCTACATTAGCGGCTTCAGTGCCGAGACATATCAGATAAACCCCGAGCAGGGTTTCGAAACTGCAAAAGACATAATGGAGACCACCATTAAAAGCGTAATTGAAAACGATATAGGGGGCGATGAGCAGCGGATAGATAGTTTTACCAGTCGCTATAATAACGTAGCCATTAAATATGTAATGCTGCCGGTTTGGGTAAGCGCCTATAGTTATAATAGCAAGATCTTCCAGTTTACGGTAAATGCCTGTACAGGCGAGGTGATAGGCAAACGGCCTTACAGTGTCATGAAAATTGTACTGGCTGTAATTGCCGGGCTTATATTGCTTGCCGTGATATTTATATTAATTTCTAACGCATAACTAAACGGCTATACAACAGCACACATTAAAAGCATCGGCAGCTTGCTATTAATGATATCACTCTGAAAATTAAAGCTGGTTAAATTTCTTAGGTATTGTAGTATATCAAACAAAAGGCTGTTCTGTGCCTTTTAATATAAATACATTCAGATGCCTAAGTGGTTAAAAGTTATATTAAAAGTCGTGGCAGCCTTTGTGCTGCTGTTCCTGTTGTTATCGGTAGGATTGTTAATTTATATTAACAGCAACAAAGCTAAGGTACTCACCCTTATAACGTCTACACTTAACAAGAACCTTGATGGTAAGCTTACCATAGGTGATATGGAAACTACTTTTTTTAAAGGATTTCCCGGTATATCGGTTTCGTTGAAAAATGTGCAAATGCGGGATAAACGCTGGGCCGAGCACCGCCATACATTACTACAAGCTAAGGATTTCGACGTAACTATAAATACAGCAGCATTATTGCGTGGCGCTATACGTATCAGCAACATTGTGATTAGCAATGCGTCTATCGATCTTTACAAGGACAGTACGGGCTACAGCAACTCGTCGATGTTTAAAAAGAAAGATAAAAAGCCTAAGACCGAACCTGAAGATGATGGCGGCGGCAGTTCGGCTGAATTTGGAAGAATCACCTTAATTAATGTAAGCTTTGCGGTTAATAACCAAAAAAACAATAAGCTCTTTCAGTTTGATATTAAGAAGCTGGCCGGTAAAATGAATTACCCTGATTCGGGCTGGCATGCCGATCTGCAATTGAACGTGGTGGCTAAAAGTATGGCCTTTAATACCGATAAAGGCAGTTTTATAAAAGATAAAGTATTGGCCGGGCAAATGATTGCCGGGTATAATGAAGAGAGCGGTAAAATTACCGTTAACTCCAAAAATTTTACCATTGGTGAAGATCCATTTCGCATTAATGCGCTCTTTAATACATCGGGTAAAGAAACCTTATTTTCCATTAATGTAGTTGCCGATCAAATCCTTTGGCGTCATGCGTCTGCTTTAGTTGCTGCCAATATTTCAAAAACCCTTAACAAGTTTAATATCACCCGGCCAATAGGTATCGATGCTACCATTGCCGGTAGCTTAGGCGGGGGCGATCCGGCTATTACTGTAAAAGGGAAGATCAGGAATAATATTTTGACCATACCCGGTGCCAGTATTGATAGCTGTAATTTCGATGCCCTGTTTACCAACAGCTATTTAAAGGATAAGGGTTTCGTAGATTCCAACTCGGCTATTCGCTTATTTAAATTTACAGGCCGTTATAACCATTTGCCATTTGTAATTGATACGGGTAGTATCATCAACTTGGAAAAACCCATAGCTACAGGTAACTTTAAATCCAACTTTCCGCTGGTTAATTTTAACTATATGCTGGGTAAAGACATTGCCAAATTCAGCAGTGGTCAAGCCAATTTAAACCTGCGTTATAAAGCCGATGTAGTTGATTATAAAATAAACAAACCGGTGATTGCAGGTAAGATTGATTTTCGTAATGCCAGTTTTAAATACCTTCCCCGCAACCTGGCTTTAACCAATACTTCTATTTCGCTTAACTTTACAGGGAACGATTTAATATTAAATAACATTCGGCTGCAAAGCGGACATAGTGTTGTAATGATGGAGGGAAGGGTAAACAACTTTTTAAACCTGTACTACAGCGCTCCCGAAAAGATCTTACTTACCTGGCAAATTAAAAGTCCTGAGTTACGTTTAGCAGAGTTCTTGGGTTTCTTAAATTCAAGACAGCAAGCAAAAACTTCTACTGCTACTCGTGCTAACAGTGGTAACGTGGTAGATCAATTAAGCAATGTGCTGGAAAAAGGTAATGCCGAAATGCATATGGACGTGGCTAAAGTATATTATAAAAAGTTTTTGGCCACTAACGTTAAAGCCGATCTGCTTACATCTTCCAACGGTATTATTATTAAAAATATCAGCGTAAAACATGCTGGCGGTGCGCTTCAATTAAATGGTAAACTTTTGCAGGGAAAATCATCGAACCAGTTCGCTATAAATACAACCGTAACCAATGTAGATGTCCGTGAATTCTTTTATGCGTTCGATAATTTTGGAATGCAAAGCTTTAGTCATGAAAATTTAAAAGGATTTTTATCGGCTAAAACCAATATTACAGGCGGTATTACCGACCAGGGTAGCTTGGTGCCCCGCTCTATTAATGGGGTTGCCAACATTAGTCTGCGTAACGGTGCCCTGTTAAACTATGAGCCTCTTATTAAGGTAGGCAAGTTTGCCTTCCCCTTCCGTAACTTAAAGAATATTGAGATTCCGAAACTTGATGCCCGTTTTGATCTCCGTGGCGATAAAATCATCATTAATCCAATGCAATTCAGCTCAAGTGTATTAAATGCCGATATTGCCGGTGTTTATGGCTTAACCAGCGGAACCAACATTGCGCTCGATATCCCGCTTCGTAATCCAAAAAAGGATGAAGATATTACCGATAAGGAGGAACTGAATAAGCGTAGGTTTAAAGGTATTGTATTACACTTAGCCGCTAAAGATGACGAGAATGGCAAGATTAAAATAGGCTGGAATAAGGATCACAAATAGTTAACTGTTTACAGCTAACAGTTCCCTAACATCTTGTTCGGTCCCATTAAAAGGGCCGGATGCCTGGATCTTTAAAGAAGCCATTGCAGCGGCAAACTTTCCGGCTTGCTCAATGGTAACGCCCTTGGCACGCTGGTAGAGATAACCTGCCATGTAGGTATCGCCGCAACCGGTAGCATCTATAACTACTGCCGGTGTGTAAGCATGTATGGTGTAATAAATACCATATGCATAAATTACAGAGCCCATGCTACCTAACGTTATGACTACTTCTTTTACACCCCAGTCGGCCAGTATTTGAGCGCCCTGGTGTATGTTATTAGTGCCCGTGAGTACTTCCAGCTCGTAATCGTTAGCCTTTAACGTATGTACGTAGCTTAGGGCTTTTTTTTTATCTGCCCAGTCAACAGCACAAACCTCATAGCCCCGCACTTCTCGTAAGTAGCCTTGAACATCTAAAGAGATTTTGCCTTTGGCAGCTAAGTATTGTAATACTTCGAGAGATATATCATCATCCAGTAACGGACCTAAATGAAAAACATCCGCCTTTACATCTTTCAACTGTTCAATAGTAAAAGCATCGGCTTTTTGTAAAACCCGCTGAGTACGATGGTCCTGATTATTGCTGTAAATGTTTTCGAAATATACAGAGTACGCACTGGTAAATGTTTTAACGGTTATACCTTCATTGCGCAGTTCGTCAACTACCGGCATTTCGCTTTGGGCAAGTGAGGTAAGTAAGCCAAAACTGACGTTCATTTTGCGCAAGGCTTTAGAAAAGTAATACGATGTGCCACCCGCCATGTGTACGGTGCCGTTGCTGTTTACAACTCTATCTAAAGTAATGTGGCCTATGCAGCAAATGTTATACATGCGGTTAATGGTAAAGTAAATAAAGCCGTAAATATACTTTGTTAGCTGAAGGACATGCTGTATTTGAAGTTTTAATTATCATCGCTAACTTCAAACCCGTATCGCATTGCATCTTCAAGTACATTAATATTTATATCTTTCAAGTGTTTAAACTTAATGCAATACCCGCTCACGCTCGCCTTGCCCAATTCTTTTCCATACATACGGGATAAATAAGTTTTATCCTCTATGCCAAGTATGTAAATAGAGATTCCGGTAGTGCTTGCACTCAACCCAACCTGATAATACTCTCTGGTTTTTCCGTCAGCATATTTTATGAGGTGAACACCATACCCTATACTTGGGTTACTAACAGTTCGGTTTTCACTGTTTTTTCCGTTATCAAACCATAGTTTACTTCCTTGGGATATTTGAAGAATGCGCGTGTGTAACTCTATCATGTCGTTACGCTTTGGCTGGGGTTGGCCGGTAATATAGCTTTCAATTTGCTCTGGTATGCTCATATAAAATATCGTATAATAAATACTTATTTCTCTCTTTAATTTCGCTTTAATATTAGTTATCCACTAATCTCAAATCAATACATTGTTAAATATATATTGTTAACTGGAATTAATATCTTTAAAGATATGGCTAAAGCAAAAGACATTAATGATTCCGCAGGCGTAACTGCTTATATACAAAAGCTCCATCAGCCGCTGTCCGAATTGATTGAAGCCATTAGGCAGGTAGTATTAAGTACAGACCCTGCTATAGGTGAACAGATCAAATGGAACTCTCCTAGCTTTTTCTACACGGGTGCTATGGCACCATTTGATCCTAAAGAATACAGGCGCGATATTGTAGTGGTTAACATCAACCGAAGAAATGAGGTATTGCTAATTTTTCCAACTGGTATAAAAGTGAAGGATACATCGCCAATATTAGAGGGTAATTATACGGATGGCCGCCGTATGGTGAGCATTTATGATATAAACGATTTGAAAGCTAAAGCACAACAATTGCAGCGTGTAATTCCAGAATGGCTGAGGCTTATTGAGGTTTGAAATTGAATCTTTCTGTACGAAAATTATGTAATATCTTCCTTAATTCTTCCCGTTTTCAACACGTTTAACTTCGTCGCGACGATCTTTCTTAAAATCGAAGTTATAAAAGTCTTGGGTTTGAGGCAGGTCAACAGTGAAGCTGTTCAGGTAATCAACTTCAATGGTGATGTTTCCGGTAAGCAAGTCTATTAAGTGCCCGCCGCTTTGCTTATCGGCAGATATAAAGTGGAAGTGATAGCCACTGATATTGGGCCCTTCCATGTGCGCTGGTATGCGGTAACCCACTAAGTCGCCTTTAACCAAATTGAGGGTGAAAAATTGCTGCAGGGGTATCATATCGGCCAGCGGACGGTAAGGCTTATTTTTTACTGGTGGAAATGCCCTTGTTTTAAGCGTGCTGAACTCGCCTTTGATATGAATAGCATATATACCATTTTGCTTGGGTAATATTTTATCCAGATAGGAATACAGTTGCTCCTTACTCATTTTAGCGGTTACTTGAATCACTGTATCGGCCTTAAAAAAGTTAACTACTGCAAAGGGTGTAAGTTCAGTGTCTTTCACTTTGAAGGTTTTGCCGGTACTTTGAGTTTGGTAGATTTCATTATCCAGGATAATTAACTCGCCGTCCAGCTTATCGGGGGCACCCAAGCCAAAATTGCCATGTTGCTTCAAATTTTTATATGTGTAATAACCATTGTACAAACCACCAATAAATGCCCCCGAATGGCCGGCCGTAAATAAAGTATTGCTTTTTGGAGCAGGTAGCTTTTGAGCCTGTATGTTAAAGTATTGTAGTGAAGCAATCAGGAATAAAAAGAGAAGCTTGTTATAGTTCATAGTTATAAAAATGAAATAAAAGTCAAGTATAACAATATTTAAATACTAAATTTTTTAGTATATTGGCGTTTGATAGATGTTAATATTATCGGAATATTGATTATGAAAACAGTTCCAAATGCATTTTATGAATACCTGTTGATGATCTCTTTAAGTGACGAAGATACCAAAGCTATTGGCAGAATCAAGTGGCGGTACAAGGAACGCTATGGTTGTTCCAAATCAGCAAATTTGAAAGCTCATATTACAATGGTTAACTTTTGTCAATTTGGAATAAATGAGCTAAGCACAATTAATTTATTTCATCATTTTTGCCAATCATTTTTACCTGTAGAAGTAAATTTAGAAGGTTTTGGGCATTTTGCGAATAATACAATTTATGTAAATGTACAAAAGCAAGCTTCAATAATTGAGATTGTAAAAGGCTTAAAAAAAGTAATGAAAAATAAACTTAAAGTGATTGATAGCCTCAAACCGAAATTTATAACTAAAAATTTGCATGTAACAATCGCGCGGGGCATGTCGGAAAAACAATTTGAACAAGCATGGCAAGAATGGCAGAGTGAAGCATTTGATTCGAAATTTTTAGTAAAATATGTAACTCTTTTAAGACGACAAATAGATATTGAAGCATGGAGCCGGATAGAAAGTTATAAGGAAGTTGCACGTTTTCCATTGGAAGGTAAGAATTTGTATGGACAACAAATGGTAATGCCGTTTTTATTTTAGCTTATGAAACTATAGTAGCTTCATAAACTACAGGCATTGCCTTGCTATTTATATATTTGAAAAAATATTTTATCATGATAGCTCACCACGTTTTATTTTGGCTTAAAGCCGATATCACCGCCGAACAAAAAGAAGCATTCCGCACCAGCCTGCAAACTTTGGAGGGTGTAGAAGTAGTAAAGAATCTTCATATTGGTACACCGGCTCCTATTGAGCGCGCGGTGGTAGATACTACTTACACATTCAGTTTGATTGTGTTCTTCGATGATTTGGATGCCCATAATGTTTACCAGGAACACCCATTGCACCTGGCCTTTTTAGATGGTTTCCGTATCTATTTTGAAAAAGTGGTTATATACGATGCTCAATAAATAATAGCATTTGTTATTAAACAGAACGGGCTTTTAGTATTTACTAAAGGCCTGTTCTGTTAATGGTTTAAAACTATTTGGAGTATGCTTAATCCATAATCAATTATGCATAACTTACCAATATGAAAGCATTGTTGTTTTTGTTACTGGCTGCTGTTGCTGCTGGTTGTGTGACTATCAGGAACGAGGATAAGCTGATGAGTGTAAAAACAATTGGACAAAAATCCAACGAACTAAAGCTAAACGGCTATTATTTTCGTGCGGTTACTGTTAACAAAGCGCCTTATTACCGTAACGGCTATGGAGGTTATAGTGAGGACACCACTAAAAAGCAGGAACAAATAAGGGTGATACCCATAGTTTTATACGCTGATGGCAGCGCCCATATTTATAGTTCGTTTTCGGGTTTACAAGAGAATAGCTCGTTTAATTATCGGGTTAAATGTAATTTGGAAGAGCTTAATACACTTCAAAATGCTTGTGAACATTTTCAATGCTATCTTACCACAATGGGTGCCGAAAAGGTTTACTTCTACAATAAGAAAGCTGAGATCTTAGACCAGGGCGTATTTAAGGTGCAAAATAAAGAGATCGTAATCCAGTATTATTACGTTTCTATGGATGCTTATCAACTGGCCGAAGAGAGGGGCCGCGTATTAAATGACAGCATCTTTGTTATTACTCAAACCATTGATCACGAAACAGGCAAAGTACAAGCCGCAAATGATGTGTACCAGTTTAAACGCTGGGAACAGCTGCCCAAAATGGATAGCTATATTTTAAAGAATCCCAAAAAGTTTAAATAGGTTATTCATCCGCCAGCTCAATCCAAACCGGACCATGGTCGCTGGTTTTTTCCCAGCCCCGCACATCGCGGTCAACACCGGCGCTTTTCAGGCGGCTGCTCACCTGTGGACTCAGCAAGAAATGGTCGATACGTAAACCTGCATCACGGCCATAAGCATTGCGAAAATAATCCCAAAACGTGTAAATGGTATCGGTAGGGTAAAGCTTGCGGATAGCGTCCGTCCAGCCCTGATCAACCAGGTTTTTAAAGGCAGCTCTAACCTCCGGGCGAAAAAGCGCGTCATCCACCCAGCGCTCAGGCTTGTATACATCCAGTTCGGTAGGCATTACGTTAAAATCGCCTGTTAAAATAACCGGTAAATCATACGTAAGCAATTTCGCGGCATGGGCGGTTAGCCTTTCAAACCATTGTAACTTATATTCAAGTTTAGGGCCGGGAGCGGGGTTGCCATTGGGGAGGTATAGGCAGCTAATAACCACGCCGTTTATCAAGGCTTCTATATAGCGGCTTTGCGTATCTTCCTCATCGCCCGGAAGTCCGCGCCTTAACTCTTTAATTTCAGTATTACGGGCCAAGATGGCTACCCCGTTCCAGCTTTTTTGTCCAAGCCAAATGGCGTTGTACCCGGCATCGAGTATGGCCTGCTCCGGAAACTTCTCTTGCGGTGCTTTCAACTCCTGCAGGCAAACCACATCGGGTTGGGTTTCTTTCAGCCAACGCAGCAGTACAGGTAAGCGTCCGTTTACACCGTTTACATTATAGGTAGCTATTTTCATGGTTGTATGATGGTAGACAATTTTAATAAATTACTTATAACTATTACAAGTTTTGCATTCATATGTTGTAATGAATGTTCATTGTACGTTACAACAAGCAAAAGAAAGGTCACGATAATTAAAATTGGTTCCATCGTGTAGGCAAACTTATTCATATCTCTTTCACAAGTTATGCGTCATTAACCAAGCAAAAGAATTTGCTACGCTCTTGTGATATTCAGGCTTTTTCACAAGTAAGAGTCTTTCGATCAATTGGGGTACGCATTACAAGTTTGAAATACCTAAAGCTAATATGTATTTGCCTTGATTCACTTTCTATTAGTAATTTAGCGTTTTACTGCTCTAAATCCTATCGCATGATATTTTCAGTTAAGCTTGTCCAAAATATTCGGGCGCTCTTTGTAATAAGCTTGGCTATGCTTACTAATGGCTGCACCAATACCACTTCTAATAATAACGATACTAAATATATTATTCAAAGACAATTGCAGTTAGCCGACAGCTTAATAGCTGGCGGAAAAGTGCATGAAGGAAAACTGATATGTGCTAACGTTAGGAAAGAAATTGATGCGTCTGATAGCCATATTGTCAATTATTACTGCCTGATGGCTAAATGGAACAACCAATGGGGCATTCAAAATATATATGCCGATAGTGCTTTACTTTTTTTCAATTCGGCAGTTCGCAAAAAGGAGTACCAGGAGGAGTATTATAAAGCTTTATTAGCTAACGGTGAAGCGTGCATATATCTTAAACAGTACAACAAGGCACTCAAATTTTATTACGAAGCCAAAAATGTTTTTAGTGTAGGGAATTGCGAAGATGGTTTCTTGGGAGCTAAAATTGCCCGTATTTATTATTATCAGCACAAATTTCGGATGGCGGCCCGGCTTTGGGCTGAAAGTGTAAGTTTAATGCGTAATTGCAAAAACAGGATTTCATATCCAATGTATTTTTACACCATGCAATCCTTTTTAAATGGAGCCGGCTTATCGTATGAAAAGGCAAACATGTTGGATAGTGCAGGGTATTATTATTCACAGGATGTTGAATTGATTAATACGGCCGAAAAAAGGCACGTTAATGTAAGTGCAGCAAAAATTTCTCTTTATGACAACCTGGGTAACCTGAATTTGAAATTAGGTAACTTAGCTAAAGCACTTGAATACCTGCAACAAAGTGTGGCTATACCAATATTGGAAATTGACGGCATTAAGATACCACCGCATATTAAGCTGGCCCAAGCCTATTTACAAATAAAAGATTATTCAAAAGCATTGGCTAATTTAGGGGAGGCCAGGAGTCGCCTTAATCGTTTTGATAATAATCTTAATGAGGAAATGTTGTGGTATAAAGTCAATGCCCATTATTTGTACCAAACAAAGCAGGGTGAGCGGGCTTACGAATCGGTACTGCAATCCGATAAATTGAAGGACTCACTTGAAAATAGTTTATCTGCTGTGTTTGGGTTGGATGTTGACCATGAATTGAAGTCTTTGGTACAGCAGCAGGAGCTTCATAATTTAACTCACCAAAACAGGCTGAAGCAATTATACCTGATAAGTAGTGTAATTGCCACTATAATGGCCATTCTTATTGTATTCTTAATTTACCGCAACTTAAAGAAAAGCCGAAAGATGCATAGGGAGTCAGATCTCTATAATCAGCAGTTGCAACAAGCCATGACCGAGATAAAGCGCGCGAATGAAAATTATATCCGTATTATGCGTGTTATGGCCCATGATCTGCGTAACCCATTATCCGGTATTACAGGTCTGGCCGCTGTGTTGTTAGCAGAAGATGATTTTACGGACGAAAGCCGGCATATGTTGCACCTCATTGAATCGACAGGTATTCACTCTATGGAAATGATTAGTGAATTGCTAAAAACCGGACTGGCTGATGAACATGAGCCGCTTGTTACTGAAATAGTGGATGTGAAGGCATTGTTGTATGATTCAGTAGAACTTTTACAATTTAAGGCAGCCGAAAAACAACAGAAACTGATTTTAGATAGCATGGAGCAGCCTGTAATGTGCCGTATTAACCAGGAAAAGATATGGCGTGTGTTTAACAACTTAATTGTAAACGCCATCAAGTTTAGTTATGAAGAGACCCAAATAATAGTGAGCATCCTGAAAGAGCAGCATAAAATCACAGTTTCTGTAGCCGATAGCGGCATAGGTATACCTGATATGAATAAGGAAGCTGTTTTTGAAATGTTTACCCCGGCAAAAAAGGTAGGCACAAAAGGTGAGCAGCCATTTGGATTGGGCTTATCTATTTCTAAGCGTATTATTGAAAAGCATGGCGGTAAAATATGGTTTAACAGCAAGCAAGGGGTAGGCACAACTTTCTATGTTGAAATTCCTTGTGATGGCAATTAGCTACTGTGGAATTTAATAAGTGAATCTTTTCCTCTGAATATATCTAGAAAAAATCAGTCGTTTTTATAAATAAGCTTTAGGATTGTTAGAACTGCACAACTTGCATTCACTACTATCTTGAACATCGCCATAATGATTGTCTTGAAAACGAGCGATTAGCGCACAGGTTGAATCAAAAAAACACTTTCCAGTTATAATAAAGTTAAAAGCTTAAAGGACAACTTTTTAGAATTGATCGCCAATATTATGTAACACCGCTTACAACAAAATATAGGCTTAAGTTATGTTTGATGCGTATTTAAACGAAAAATAAAAACCCCTGCAAACGTGTGATTTGCAGGGGTTAAAATCTATAGATATTGTAGCCCGTAGGGGAATCGAACCCCTGTTTCCAGAATGAAAATCTGGCGTCCTAACCCCTAGACGAACGGGCCAATCATTGAAATCGGTCATTAAGTGTATTGGATATTTTGGCAGTAACCTAATAACTCAATAACAAATAATTAAACCAGTAGCCCGTAGGGGAATCGAACCCCTGTTTCCAGAATGAAAATCTGGCGTCCTAACCCCTAGACGAACGGGCCGATCATTTATCGGCGTTTAGCTTATTTTGCAGATAACTAAAAAGATTTAGTTTAACTACATTTTAAATTAAAAGAACAACTCCCTGCATTTGGGAATGCAAAGATAGATGTTTATCTGATATTTTAAAAAAATAATTGCCTAAATAATTTACTTTTTTGCAAAGGGTTATTTCAGATAGCTGCATCAAACAAATCAAAGAATATTGTATTTTACCTAAGTTGTTATTAAAGGCTGAAAAAAGCCTTATAAATCTAACGATAAACATGATGAAAGCCTTGTGGAATAACCAAGTAATAGCCGAGAGTGACCAAACAATTGTAATTGAAAATAACCACTATTTTCCTAAGGAGAGTGTAAAAGCAGAATACTTGGTACCAACCGATATTCATACCACTTGTGCATGGAAGGGTGTTGCCTCTTACTACAGTTTGATGGTGGATGGCAAAGAAAACCAGGATGCCGCCTGGTACTACCCCGACCCCAAACCAGCTGCGGCCGAAATAAAAGGTTATATTGCTTTTTGGAAAGGCGTAAAGGTAACCCAATAATGAAGCAATACGATGTAATTATAATTGGCTCGGGCCAGGCCGGTAGTCCGTTGGCACGTAAAATGGGCATGGCCGGTAAAAAAACGGCTATTATTGAAAAGCGATGGGTAGGCGGTACTTGTGTAAACGATGGTTGCACGCCTACTAAAACCATGGTAGCCTCGGCAAGAGCAGCTTACCTGGCAGGCAGGTGCAATAATCTGGGTGTGAAAATTGATGGCTACAGTATTGACATGCCGCAAATTAAAAAGCGAAAAGACGATATTGTAATGCACTCGCGCAGCGGCAACCAAAAGAGTTTGGAAGAGGATGAAAACATCGACCTGCTATTTGGCGAAGCCTCGTTTACCGGTACGCATACTATCCTGGTTAAATTGAATGATGGCGGTACAGAAGAATTACAAGCCGATCAGATCTTTATTAATGCCGGTACGCAAACCATTGTTCCCAATATTGAAGGATTAAAAGATATTGATTACTTAACCTCAACCAGTATTTTGGAACTGGAAACTGTGCCGGAACATATATTAGTGATAGGCGGCAATTATATTGGCTTGGAGTTTAGCCAGATGTTCAGGCGCTTTGGCAGCCAGATTACGCTGTTGGAACGTGGTAAGCGAATTATGAGCCATGAGGATGAAGATATAGCTCATGAGCTCACTAACATACTGGAAGAAGAGAGCATTGCCATACACTGTAATGCTCAAGCCACTAAATTTGAAAAAGACGGTAGTGGTAAAATACTGGTAACGGTTGATTTAAATGGCCGTACCGAAACGTTGGAATGCACGCACGTACTTATAGCTATTGGCCGCGAACCTCAAAGCAAAGCGCTAAATTTAAAAGCAGCAGGTGTGGAGGTAGACGATAAAGGGCACATTAAGGTTGATAACAAATTGCAAACCAATGTGCCGGGCATTTATGCTTTGGGTGATATTAAAGGCGGACCAGCATTTACGCATATTGCTTATAACGATTTTGTAGTGGTTTGGGGTAACTTGTTAAAGGGCGAAGATTTGACTACAAGTGGTCGTCCGGTTCCTTACTGCATGTTTACCGACCCGCAACTGGGTAGAGTGGGTATTACAGAAACTAAAGCTAAAGAGCAGGGCTTAAACTATAGAGTAGCGGTTTTAAAGATGGCGAATGTAGCGCGCGCAGTTGAAGTTGGTGAAACGCGCGGTATGATGAAAGCTATTGTAGATGCTGATACTAAACAAATTTTAGGCGCAGCCATTATGGCCGAAGAAGGCGGCGAAATTATGTCGGTGCTGCAAATGGCCATGATGGGCGGCATTACTTACGACCAGATTCGTTATTGCGTATTTGCCCACCCTACTTATTCGGAATCGTTGAATAACTTGTTTATGAAGCTGGAGGAGTAAGCCAAAAATACTATTCGTCGTTGCGAGTGATAGCAAACCAATCGCTGCACGCTATTTACACCGGCGATATTAATGCCTAAAGGCTGCTTCGTTTTCACGCAAATACTTGTTTTGATCAAGTTATAAAAAATCGCCTATCTTTAAACATGATCAAGGTTCAAAACCTCAGTAAGCAATACGGCCAAAACAAGGCTGTTGATGATATTTCTTTTGAGGTTGCCGAGGGTGAGAATCTGATCTTGCTGGGTACCAGCGGCTGTGGTAAAACTACTACCTTAAAAATGATCAACCGCCTGATAGAACCTACCAGCGGTAAAGTATTCATTAACGGCGTAGATGTTACCCGGCAGCCAGCCGAATTACTGCGCCGTAACATAGGGTATGTACTGCAAAACAACGGCTTGTTTCCGCATTATACGGTGGCTGAAAATATTGCCATTGTGCCCAAACTATTAAAGTGGGATGATAAACGTATTGCAGAACGTACTCGTGAACTGCTCGGAAAACTGCATTTATCTGCAAATTTCCTTACGCAATATCCAAATCAATTAAGTGGCGGACAACAGCAACGCATTGGCCTGGCACGTGCCCTCATGGCCGATGCTCCGGTGTTACTGATGGATGAACCCTTTGGCGCGCTCGATAATATTACCCGGGCCAAAATACAGGATGAGTTTAAAGAGCTGGACGAACTGCAACGCAAAACCATTGTGATGGTTACGCACGATGTGCAGGAAGCTTTTGAACTGGGTAACCGCATTTGTATTATGGATAAAGGCCGAATGGTGCAAACAGGTACGCCTGCCGAACTACTGTTTAAACCGGCTAACGATTTTGTGAAAGACTTTTTACAGGCTCAACGCCTGCAACTCGAACTGAAAGCCATCACCCTACACGATGTTTGGGAACTGCTGCCACCCGCTACCGATATTTCGGGAGCTGAAGTTAACATTCGTTCAACTGATAATATTTGGACGGCCATGGAACTTTTGAAAGCCAATAATCAACAAGTGTTAATTATTCCATCGCCGGCTATGGAGCCTAAAACCGTCACTTTTGAGCAGTTAATGACTGCCTATCATCAGTACCAAACTACACTAACCGCATGAGCGAGCAACAACAAACCTTGTGGCAGTTTATGCACGAACAGTCGGATAAGTTACTGACCCAAACGCTGGAGCACATTGGCCTTACCTTTATTTCGCTGTTAATTGCGGTGGTTATAGGTTTACCCTTAGGTATTTTCATCGCCCGTAAAAAACAGTTCTCAAGTACAGTGCTGGGTGTAGCAGGGGTACTGCAAACCATTCCAAGTATTGCACTGCTGGGTTTTATGATCCCGTTGCTGGGTATTGGTGCCAAGCCTGCTATTGTAGCTTTATTTCTATATGCCTTGCTTCCTATTATCCGCAATACATTTACCGGCATAACCGGCGTTGATGCCTCTGGTAAGGAAGCTGCACTTGCTATGGGTATGAGTGTAAAGCAGGTGCTTTTTAAAGTAGAATTGCCATTAGCTATGCCGGTTATACTGGCAGGCATACGTACGGCTACGGTTATTAATGTGGGTGTAGCTACGCTGGCTTCTTACATTGCGGCCGGTGGTTTGGGTGAGTTTATCTTCGGCGGTATATCGCTCAATAATACCAATATGATTTTGGCCGGCGCTATACCTGCGGCTTTGCTGGCTATCTTGTTCGATTTCCTATTGTCTATAGTGCAAAAGATCAGTTTTAAAAAATTGAAGGTTGGTTTATACGCCCTGCCGGTGGTACTAATCATATTAGCTTCGTTCTACCTCATCCCCGATGCCGCCTACGGCAGCAAACTCACTGCCGGTTTTACGCCCGAATTTATGGGCAGGCAAGATGGCAACTTGGGCTTGCAGCAAAAGTACGGGTTGAAGATCCATACTATCGTAATTAACGATGCCGTAATGTACAATGCCGCGTACGAAAAGCAATTGGACGTAATTAGCGGCTACTCAACCGACGGTCGTCTTAAAGCATATAATTTGATGGTGTTGAATGATGATAAAAAGATCTTTCCGCCGTATTATGCCGCGCCTATTGTAAGGCAGGAATCATTGCAAAAGTTTCCCGAGCTCGAAAAAACGTTGAACTTGTTAGCAGGCCATATTAACGATTCGGTAATGACCGACCTCAACTACCGCACCGATCACCTTCACCAAACACCCGAGCGGGTGGCTAAAGATTTTTTGGTAGCACAGGGGTTGTACAAACCCAGTCGTAAAGGAAAAGATGGCACAGTGCGCATAGGCTCCAAGGTATTTGGCGAGCAGTATATTTTAGCCAGCATGTACAGCATGTTAATTGAAGGCTATACCAATTATGGCACAGCCACCAAAACCGGATTGGGAGGCACCAAAATTTGCTTCGATGCCCTTGCCAATAACCAGATAGATTTTTACCCCGAATATACCGGTACTGGTTTGCTGGTGCTATTGCAGCCATCGGCTCAAAAAGTAAAAGAGGTTGGGCTGGATAGGGAAAAAACATACAAATACGTTCAGCAGGAGTTTAACAGCCAATTTAAGATCAGCTGGCTAAAACCAATTGGCTTTAATAATGCCTATGCATTAATGATGCGCAAACAACAATCGGATGACCTGGGCATCAAAACAATTTCGGACTTGAAACGGTTTTTGGATAGTAATAAATAGCATGACTTTAGCCGACTCTTACAAATTGGTGCGCCGGCGCACCGAAGATATTTGCAGCCACCTGCAAACAGAAGATTACGTGGTTCAGCCCATGGGGGATGTGAGTCCGCCTAAGTGGCATATTGGGCACACCACCTGGTTTTTTGAGACATTTATTTTGAAGCCCTATTTTATGGGTTATCAGGAGTACGACCCAAACTACAACTTTGTTTTCAATAGTTATTATGAAACCGTAGGGGCAAGAGTGATTCGTACCGATAGGGGTAATTTAAGCCGCCCAACTGTGCTGGATGTTTATCGCTATCGCGAGTATGTAGACAATGCCATTTACGAATTTTTGCGCCACAAGCCATCGGCAGAAATTAAGGAGCTTTTCATTTTAGGGCTAAACCACGAGGAACAGCACCAGGAATTGCTGTATTACGATATCAAATACATATTAGGTCATAATCCTCTTTTTCCGGCTTACAATTCAGCCTACTCACCACCAAAAATTGAAGGCGAACCAGGCTTTGTGAGTATGGCAGAAGGTATTTACGAAATAGGACACCAGGGCGAAGGCTTTTGCTTTGATAATGAGCTGAACCGTCATAAAGTATACTTGAATACTTATGAAATAAGTGGAAATTTAGTTACTAACGCCGAGTACCTGGAGTTTATTAACAGCGGTGGTTACCAGGATTTTCGTCACTGGCATGCCGAAGCTTGGGACTGGGTAAAAACCAACGAAGTTAAAGCACCTTTGTACTGGCATAATATAGATGGCCAATGGTTTGTATATACTTTTAGAGGATTAGAGCCATTGCACCTGCACGATAGTGTTGGTCATGTGAGCTATTACGAAGCTTATGCCTATGCCTCATGGAAAGGCATGCGCCTGCCAACCGAATTTGAGTGGGAAGCCGCTGCTAAACAATTTAACTGGGGCAAAAGCTGGGAGTGGACCGAGAGCTCCTATCTGCCTTATCCAGGCTTTAATAAAGCGCCTGGTGCTATTGGCGAGTATAACGGTAAATTTATGGTAAGCCAAAAAGTGCTGCGTGGTGCATCAGAAGCTACGCCGCCGGGGCATAGCCGTGTTACTTACCGTAACTTTTTTCACCCAAGTTTACGCTGGCATTTTACCGGTATCCGTTTAGCCAGATAATATATTACCAACACCTTATGAAAAATTTTGAATCAACACTGTTAGCCGAACAAGCTGTGAAAGGTGAAAACCAACAGTTTTGCAACGATGTAATGGCTGGCTTAACTGCTGAAACTAAATACCTGGAGGCAAAATATTTCTATGATTCTACCGGAGATGAGATTTTCCAGGAAATTATGAATGCTCCGGAATATTATCCTACCAATTGTGAGCTCGAAATTTTTACACAGCAAACCGAAGCGCTGGCCCAAGCTATTATAGCCGATGGCAGCCCGTTCGATTTAATAGAATTAGGGGCTGGCGATGCCATGAAATCTACCCATCTGCTGCGCCATTTGCTGGATAAACAGGCCGCATTTAATTATGTGCCTATCGATATATCGGGTCATGTAATTAATTACTTAAACGAAACCTTGCCCCAAACGCTTCCCGGACTAAAACTTCAAGGCCTTACCGGTGAATATTTCGATATGCTTAAACAGGCTGCCGTAATATCGGAACGTCGTAAAGTTGTTTTATTCTTGGGGTCTAACATTGGTAATATGCCTGTGGCCGATGCTCAGGGTTTTTGCACAGCGATGCGTAACCACTTATCGGTTGGAGATAGCGTGCTGATAGGAGTAGACCTGAAAAAAAATCCTAAAATTATTTTAGCTGCTTATAACGATGCAGGAGGGTATACCCGCCAATTCAATTTAAATTTGCTTACCCGCATTAACCGCGAACTTCAAGGTAATTTTAATGTAGATCAGTTTGAGCATTATCCTATGTATGATCCTGAAAACGGTGCCTGCAAAAGCTATTTAATAAGCCTGGCCGATCAGCAAGTGCAGTTATGTGATGAAACTATTTCGTTTAAAAAGGACGAATATATTTACATGGAGATTTCGCAGAAGTACACCATTGAGCAAACCAACCAAATGGCCGTGGATGCCGGCTTTAAACCGGTTAAACAGTTTATGGATAGCAAAGGTTGGTTTATAGATACGGTTTGGATGGCAGTTTAGCTCCTACATTACTCTTTGTTAGCAAGTTTATTTACCTTTTTAGGCTGGGCTGGTTGACTACTTGTCTATCCGCTTAATTCATCAAATACCTAATTGTATTTTGTACACACAACTTGCATTTTTTTTGCTTGCTTTGTACACCAATCAATTATAAAATGGAAAGTTTCTCATTAAAAGATAAAGTAATTTTAGTTACCGGCGGTACTGGGATTTTGGGTGATGCTTTTGTTAAAGGTATTGCACAGGCAGGTGGTATTGTTGGTATTATGGGTAGAAACCAGCAAATAGCACAGGAGCGCGCCGATGCAGTAAATGCTAATGGCGGGCAAGCAATTGCCTTGGTTACCGACGTGATGAACGAAAGCGACCTGCTGGCCGCACGCGATAGAGTAATGGATAGTTACGGCCGCATAGACGGATTGGTGAATGGTGCAGGTGGTAATATGCCTGGCGGCGTTATTCAGCCCGATCAGGATCTGTTTACTATGAGTATGGAAGGTATGCGCCAGGTAATGGATTTAAACCTTTGGGGAACCTTAATGCCCACCCAAATTTTTGGTGAGGTAATGGCTAAGGGTGGCAAAGGCAGTATTGTTAATATATCGTCAATGGCATCGCAACAAGCAGTAACCAAGGTTTTGGGTTACAGTATGGCTAAGGCGGCGGTTGATAGTTATACTAAATGGTTTGCAGTAGAAGCGGCTGCCCGTTATGGTGATGCTATACGTATGAATGCCATTGCACCGGGCTTTTTCCTGACCGAGCAAAACCGCACCCTGCTTACCCAGCCCGATGGTGGTTATACCGAGCGCGGTAACCTGGTGTTACGTAACACACCCTTCAAACGTTTTGGTAAAGCGGAAGAATTAATTGGTGCACTGGTTTGGCTGTTAAGCGATGCCTCCGCTTTTGTTACCGGTACAGTAGTTAATGTAGACGGAGGGTTTTCTGTGTTTAGCGGAGTGTAACCTATCGCTCAGTGAAATGAAATAATACACATTGTCAGTCTTAGCTTGTCGAAGACTTGTACACTTTGCTAAGTCTTCGACAAGCTAAGACTGACAGCTCTTAAATAAATGTCGTTCCCGTCTTCATAGGGTATCTCGGAGAGGACCCTGCGTTACCAAGCGATAATATCCGACACATCAGTGTAAGTATCGAAGAGCTCTATATCGAGAGACCCTGCGCAGACATGAACTATGTCAGTGGTGCCACGAGTTTGGGTTATTACAACTTTCCTTACAACCATACGCTTTAACTGTTGTTATTGCTTAACTTGCATCAGCAGATTATACATTATGGCTTTTGTTGATTATTATAAAATTTTAGGGGTTGATAAAACAGCTACCGAAAAAGATATCAAGGTGGCTTACCGCAAACTTGCCCGCAAGTATCACCCCGATCTAAATCCGAACGATACTGGTGCCAATCAAAAATTTCAAGAATTAAACGAAGCTAATGAAGTACTTACTGATACCGACAAGCGGAAAAAGTATGATCAGTATGGTGAAAACTGGCAGCATGCCGATGCTTACGAGCAGCAGGCTAAGCAGCAGCAAAGTCGTAATTACAGCGGCTATTCGGGCGGCGGGGCAAAAGGTAGATACAACTCGGAATCGTTTGACGGCGAAAGTGGGGATTTTTCAGATTTCTTTCAATCGATGTTTGGCAATGCTGGAGGCAAACAGCAAGCAAAGTACCGGGGGCAGGATTTAAATGCCGAACTAAAACTGAGTTTGCTTGATGCCGCTACAACACAAAAACAAACGCTTACGGTTAATGGGCGCAACATCCGCATTACTATACCGGCTGGGGTAGAGAACGGGCAAACCATTAAAGTTGCGGGCCATGGTAACCCCGGTGTAAATGGCGGACCGGCAGGCGATCTTTACATTACTTTTTTAATAGCCGATGATGCCCGCTTTAAACGTCGTGGCAGCGATTTGTTGACTAACGTTCCGCTTAATTTATATACAGCAATTTTGGGCGGTGAGATTACTGCCGATACTCTGACCGGGCAGGTTAAGGTAAAGGTATCACCCGAAACACAAAGTGGCACACAGGTAAAACTCAAGGGCAAAGGCTTCCCGGTTTATAAAAAGGAAGGCGTGTTTGGCGACCTGTATTTAACTTATAATGTGCAGCTGCCTATCAAATTAACTCCCGAACAAAAAGCATTATTTGAAAAATTAGCTAAAAGTTAATGCTCATGGAAAATCAAAATTTAACCGCTGCACTTGATTTTTGCAGCTATCATCAAATAGAGTACACACTGCTCAGTTCTTTTGAAGAAGCCGGCTTGGTTGAACTTATGGTAGTTAACCAAACCTACTATATTCCACAAACACAATTGCCCGTTTTGGAGCGTATGATAAGGCTGCACCAGGACTTAGATATAAACATAGCTGGTATAGAAGCTATTACCCACTTATTACAACGCGTACATACTATGCAGCAGGAAATGCTGGAATTACGGAATAAATTAAGAATATATGAAACTCCTGCTTGAGCGGGGGTTACAATATACTAAAAGCCAGGAAGCTTGGTGTTGTGGTAATTATTAAATTGCCACATCATGCCCAATCCTCGGGTCATCAGGCAATATTTCCATGTCCGGATAGTCAATATACTGGGCATACCATTGTATAGCGCTTATAACGTCCAAAGCATCGTCTGGGGTAATATTGAGCGTTTCAAAAGCATATAATTTCTTTCTTGCATAACCAAAAAGCTGTATCTCATTTGAGTCTGGTGTGTAATTTTCTTCAGTGACGCAAAATACTTTAACTCTCAATGAAGTGTCTCGTGAATGTATGACGTCCCTGCATGGGTCGTTAGGGTCGGTTGCTAAAAGGAATACGTTATGCTCCATAAAAAAACAACACTATATTTTTCATATAGTTTAATATAATTAATGAATGTAGCTTGATAGTATTTTCTTATTAAGCATGTAGGCAAGCGTTAATTTTTACATATACATTATTAGAAACAAAATATCAATTGACTTGTCTTTTTTTAACTAAGAGTTATAAAATGAGATCTGCCGGAAAATACTTGATAATAGGGGCTTTGCTGCTTGTAATGGCAGCTTGCCATGAAAACCCAAACAATACTTTTGGAGGACCTTCTAATAATCCAAATGATACCGCAGTATCACAGCGCGATACCAGTTCGGTAGGTACCCGTACTGACGGAAACGAAAAGTAATACAGCGTATTGGGGGAACAGGTGTAGTAAATAATTCCTCACTCCACAGTAATAATTTCTACGAAACGGATGTTGATTGTGCTGAAAGGTAATGGGTTATAGCTAAATTACTTGTCTTTATCTATTGGTATAACAATTGTCTAACTATTTATGCTCTACTTAAACGGGCTGTTTTTCATAGGTAGATGTAGAGTCGGAATAACTGCGAGAGTGGTTCCGACTTTCTTTTTTATATGCCTTTTTTACGCCTTAAGGCTTCTTCACCAAAACGTACCAAATCTTTACCTGATATAAACCCTACCGTATTTAATACAATTTTGCCTTTACTGTCAAACACAATAAGTGTAGGATATGCACGCATACCCCATTGCTGCGCCAGTTGCGGGTTACTTCCTTTTTCCATATCCAAGGCTGCGTTCACGAAGTTTTGATTGAAGAGCGCTGCGGCTTTGCCATTTTTAAACGATGTTGCTTTCATCATTTTACATGGGCCGCACCAGGTGGCGTAAGCATCTACAAAAATATATTTGTTTTGGGCAGCAGCTTGTTTTAAGGCATCGGCCCAGTTGGTGGCTGTAAAATTAATTTGACTGTTGCCATTGCTTTGCGCTATGCTTACCGGCGCTTTAAAGCTTATTGTTAATATGCAAATAAGGGTTGTCAGAAATATCTTCATGTTGTAATCGGCAAATAAAACAGTATGGTAAATGTATAAAAAGCAGCCTAATTTTAAATAGGCTGCTTTTGTTGTTATTGTGGGGGGCGTTGCTCCCGTTGAGGTCTTTGCTGGCGCTGCTGATCTTGCTGCTGCTGTCTTTGCTGACGCTGTTGCTCAGCCTGCTGTTGTCTTTGTTGTTGCGCCTGTTCGCGCTGCTGACGTTGCTGTTCCGATTGTTGCTGGCGCTGCTGCTCTTGTTGCTCGGCTTGCTGCTGGCGCTGTTGGTTAGCCTGATCTTGTTGCTGGCGTTGCTGTTCGGCCTGTTGTTGTCTTTGCTGTTCGGCCTGCTGCTGGCGTTGCTGGTTAGATTGTTCCAATTGCTGACGTTGCTGCTCTGACTGCTGTTGTTGCTGCCTTTGCTGTTCCCGCTGTTGGCGCACTTGCTCTCCTTGCTGTCTGCGTTGCTCAGCCTGTTGTTGGTTTTGTTGACGTTGTTGTTCGGTTTGCTGATCGGCCTGCTGCCTTTGCTGTTCCCGCTGTTGACGTGCTTGCTCTCCTTGCTGTCTGCGTTGCTCGGCTTGTTGTTGGTTTTGCTGCCGCTGTTGATCGGTTTGTTGACCTGCCTGTTGCCTTTGTTGCTCCCGCTGTTGTCTTTGTTGTTCGCGTTGCTGGCGTTGCTGTTCTTGCTGCTGACGTTGTTCGTCGGTTTGTTGCTGACCTGTCTGGTCACGTTGCTGCCGTTGTTGCTCAAACTGCTGACGGCGCTGTTCACTTTGCTGGCGCTGCTCATCAGTTTGTGGTTGGCCTTGTGGGTTTCCATTTTGTTGACGTTGTTGCCTTTGCTGCTCGCGTTGTTGACGCAATTGCTCTGCCTGCTGCCGTTGTTCATCGGTTTGCGGCTGACCTTGTTGGCCTGCCTGCTGCCGTTGTTGTCTTTGCTGTTCAAACTGTTGGCGGCGTTGCTCGCGTTGCTGCCTTTGCTCTTCGGTTTGCGGAGTACCGGCTTGCTGACCATTTTGTTGCCTGCGTTGCTCATATTGCTGACGACGCTGATCGGCTTGTTGCTGGCGTTGTTGCTCGGTTAACTGTTGCTGATTTTGCTGTTGGCCTCTACGCTCGTCCTGCTCAGTACGGGTACGGTCAGGCACGCGGCCGGCTTGTCCATCTGCACGGTTAGGGCGGTTATTTCGGTCAACATTGTTGTTACCCGGCCTGTTATTATTATTTGGGCGGCGGTTATTAAACCTGTCATCGTTATTGTTTACCCGTACTACGTTCCGGTTAGCGGCATCATTACTACGAGCTATATTGGCTAAACGTGCTGCATTATTGCGGTTAATAGCTGCGCCATTTCGGTTTCCAATATTGAAAGCTGGATTTGCATTACGATAAGCGCGGGCATCTACCACACGGTTAGGGCGTGCGTTTTCTACCCTCCTTACGTTTGGCCGGTAAATGTTAAATGTATTGTTACGAATAAATGGCCTGTTGGGGCGGTTAATGTTGTTAATGTTGTAAACCTGCACCCGGTTGCGGGTTACCCGTTGAATATCCGCCACACGCGGACCAGCGGCATACCTGCGGTTATTGCGGGTATAAAAATTATCAATTACACGGGTGCGGCCAAAAAATGCGCTTATACGTGGTCTTGGTACGTAGTAATTGTAAATTACCGGGCTATTTATGTACAGTTGTGGTGCAAAGGTCCAGTAATCGTAAGGAATATCATAGCCACTATAAGATGCATCCAGGTTTGCACTTGGGCCAAGCGGTGCCCAGCCATAATACTGATCATCGCTACGCCAATCAACCCAAGCCGGTCCCCATTCATAATCGGGGATCCATTCCCAGCCATAGTAATCATCAAACCTCCAGCGGCCGTAGTGGAACGGCGCCCAGCCCCAATCGTAATCAGATGCCCAGGTATTGCCATACTCGGTCATTACCCAGTGGCCATTAGTGGCATAAGGGCGAAAATCTTCGTCTACATCGGGCACCCAAACGCTGCCATGATCAGGGTCGTCTATCCAAGTGCCGTAAGGCTGCAGCTCATTATAAAAATCCTGAAAGGAAATTTCGTCGCTTTGGGCGGCTGCTTTTTGTGGCACAGCCAGCATCGTCATAAATGCCAGGCCGCACAAGGTTATATATTTGAAGAGCGGTTTCATTGCTTAGTTTTTAATTGGTATTGTTATAGTGTTCGACACTGGTAAATTAAAAGCGTTTAACCCTGATTATTGTTTCTTATGTAACAAATTAGCAGGAGTCTCTCCCAACCTCCCGCGGGAGGATTGGCTTAAAATGTTATTTGCCAGATATGGCATTAAAGCCGCTATCGAAAATTATGTACGTAATTATTGGAAGTGTTAATTTACTAAAAGTGCTATAAAGCCTTCTCTACCGGGGAGGGTCTGAGAGGGGCTCATTTATTTTTATTAATTTTACCACCTATATCTTAAACGTATCTTTTATGAGCACAGTAAATATTCCACGGTTAGATTTAGATACCTATAAAAATGGAGATGCGGAGAGCCGTAAAAGGTTTTCGGATGCCATTGGTCAGGCGTTTAATGATACTGGTTTTGTTACCATCACCAATCATGGCCTGAGCAAGGAGCTAATAGACGATCTTTACAAGCAGGTGCAGGCTTTATTTGCTTTGCCTGAGGATGTTAAGCTTAAATACGAAAAGCCCGAACTGGCCGGGCAACGTGGTTATACCAGTAAGGGTAAAGAAACCGCCAAAGGTTTTAAAGTCCCAGATTTGAAGGAGTTTTGGCAAATAGGCCAAACAGTAACCGACGGCGACCTTGTTAAAGAAAGTTACCCCGATAATGTTTACGTAGAAGAACTGCCTGAATTTAATACTGTAACCCGGGAAATTTATCAAAAGCTGGAAGCTGCCGGCACTATGCTGCTCGAAGCCATAGCCACTTACTTAGGCTTACCGCAGGATTATTTTTACGATAAGGTACACAACGGTAATTCCATTTTGCGTACCCTGCATTACTTCCCTATTGAAGACCCTGATGCTTTGCCTGACGATGCCGTACGTGCCGGTGCACATGAGGATATTAACCTGATAACGCTTCTCATTGGTGCCAGTGCCGACGGACTGGAAGTGCTTACCCGGGATAACGAATGGTATCCGGTTAAGGCCCATGGCGAAGATGTGGTGGTTAACGTGGGCGATATGCTGCAGCGTTTAACTAATAATAAACTAAAATCTACTACACACCGGGTGGTTAACCCACCGCGTGAGCAAATGAAGTTTTCCCGCTTTTCAGTTCCGTTCTTTTTACACCCAAAAGCTAAAATGGATTTAACCAGCTTAGATAGCACCATTGATGCCGAACATCCTAAACTGTACAGCGACATGACCGCCGGCGAGTATTTGGATGAAAGGTTGAGAGAGATTGGCTTGAAGAAATAGAGCTTTAATATAATTATTTTACAAACAAAACGCTGGCTTATAGTCGGCGTTTTTGTTTTAACACTTTATTATTTCAGGTTAATCATATATATTTAATAAAAATATATGATATGAAGAAAACCTTACTCTTAATTGCAATTTGTTTCATCGCATTTAAAGCTTCCGCGCAGTTTGAAACAGCTAAACAAATTTACGAAAGTCCAAAAATGAAACAAATAATTGGTACGCATAAAATGGTAGCAATTTTGCCTTTCATCTCTAAAATCAGCTATAAGAAACCGCCTAAAGGGTTTGATGCAGAATCCAACAGGCAACAAGAAATAAAATTAGGTACATCTGTGCAATCAAGTATGTACACTTATTTATTGCGTAAAGCTGATGCCTATAGCGTAAGTTTTCAGGACGTGGATAAAACTAATACTTTGTTGAGAAAGTACAAAATGCTCGATAGCATGGACGTGCATACCAAAGATGAAGTGGCTAAAATATTAGGTGTTGATGCTGTTATATTTGGAACGTATGAGCAGCAGAGCACTAAGACTGAAGCTGGTGCTTTAGTTAGCGCTGCATTATTCGGTGGTTTTGGTGGAAAAACAGGCGAAGGTGCAATTACCATACAAATTGCCAATGCAACAGATGGAGAATTGGTTTGGCGCTATACTAAAAGAATGAATGAAGGTCTTGGTACATCAACCGATGATGTGGTTGAAAGGCAGATGAGAAAGCTATCACGAAACTTTCCTTATAGTAAGTAAAACTTATTCAAGATAAGCCGTCTCATAAGTTAATGGGGCGGCTTTTTTATTGAATGATTTGTTTAAACGTGAATTAATCTCTGTTTTTTAAAGTGACGCAGTTATCTAGGCGGTATTAAGCTAAACAATGTGTAAACATTATATGTTGAGTAGCTAACCAATACCTTAATCTTATGCACACCAATCACCGCGTATATATATTCTGCATTTTAGTTTCTTCACTTTTTTTGTATGCATGTACACAACCTGCTAAAAAGAATGAACCAGTAAAAAAGGCCCAACCCAAAACAGCTATTGCGCCAGCGGCAAAAGTGAATGTTGCAGCCACCGATACCGACGAATGCCCCAGGGGTATAGCCGAGCCGGTAGTCAATAAATCTGTTTTTCCCGATGCTCAATTTGCCCTCCAACCCGATCATAGAACCGGAATTGAAACTTTAACACTTAAAGATGGCGATAAGCTTATTTTAAAACAGTCGGGTTGCGAGTACTACACTCTCAGTTTAACATTTGAAACATCACGCTTTGCAGCCGACACCGCCGATGTGGCTTATTGGGGTGATAAAGCGCTATTACTCATGCGTCAGGTAGCTAAAGGAATTGATGTTCCGCTGCAGGTTGACACCGCGTTAAACAAGCTTGCATTACGGTTGGAGAAAGATAAGTTGGGCAATGGTATTAAGCTTGCTGTTGGTGAAGAAATTGACTTTGGTGGCCCCGATCCAAGGCAGTATTTAATTATTGACCGCGTAACACGGTTGGCAAACCAGCGCTATGCAATAGAGGTGAGCCTGAGCTATGGGCCTATATAGTATTACATTTAATTTAATGAATAATCATATTCAAACCCATGGCATTTAAGTTACCGTCAATTAATGGTTTATTTGGCCATATTATAAAAACCATCAGGCGTTTTCCCTTCGAAGTGCTATTTGCACTGGCGGGTACCTATGCGGCCGTTTCTATTTCTACCAGCTACTACTATGGTTATTACAGCAATGGGTGGTACGTTCGCATTTTAATGATGGCAGCCGTTAGTATGCCGCTGAGCTTGTCGGTGTCGTTATTAGGAGTTGCCGGCACATTGTTTGGCAGCAGGTTAATATTATTCAAGTGCCTGGCAGCAGGAGTAGGGTTAGCTTTCTTGTTTATGTTCAGGCCGCAAGAATACCCTCAACATTATGTACACTTTGCTTTGTTGTTTTTAGCCATGCATTTGCTCGTGTCATTTGCTGCGTTTATAGCTAACAATAATACGCTTGCATTTTGGCAATTTAACAAAACATTGTTTATACGGTTGCTTACAGGTGTATTATATTGTGTGGTATTGGGGGCTGGTTTAAGTGCAGCATTTGGCGTAGTAGATAATATTTTCGGAAAAATTTTAGACTGGAATTATTTACGCTACATATGGATCATAATCTTTGGGTTGTTCAATACTTTGTACTTTTTAGCGGGAATTCCCGAAAGTATTGTTAATAATGAAGCTATTGAAAATTACCCTAAAGGGCTTAAATTTTTTAGCCAATATATAATAATTCCTTTGGCCACTGTATACTTGGTTATATTGCTGGCGTATGAAGTAAAGATATTGGTTGAATGGGAATTGCCAAAAGGAATGGTATCTGCCCTGATATTAGGCTATGCCGGGCTGGGTTTGCTTGCTATGCTGCTGGTTTATCCACTTCGTGATAAGGAGGGTAACGGTTGGATCAAAGTTTTCAGCAAGTACTTTTACCTTTTCCTTTTACCACTTGTTATACTCTTAATATTAGCTGTTACCAAACGGGTAAGCAGTTACGGCATAACACAGTATCGCTATTTTATATTAGTGCTTGCGGCTTGGCTTCTTTTTTTAATAGGGTATTTTTTAATCAATAAAAAAGCTACTATTAAGGCCATACCTGTTTCCATGTTCCTTATTATTATGCTCATAGTTTACGGGCCACAGAGCGCTACTACCGTTAGTCTGCATTCGCAAAGAGCAGTTTTATTAAGCCTGTTCAAACAGGAGAAATTAACACGGCAGGGCAAACTAATGCCTGTAGATGAAAGTAAAGTTAAACCTTATACAGCAGTGCGAATGGCCAGCACGCTGGAATATATAACAAGACATTATGATTTTGGCAAAAAAGTTCAAATATTGCAGTAGATGAAGATGGCTCCGAAATTTACCGGACTAACTGGCTGCAAGATTACCTGCAATTGGGAGGATATGAATATCGGCAACTAAGCGACGATCAACTGGAAAATGAGTTGACCAGTAGTTACTCTGTTCTTAATAGAGATAAAATAGCGGCTTTAGAGGGTTATGATTATTTGCTTACCAAAGAGGCGTTTACTGACACGTTGAGCGTAGATACCGTAGCGGGTTATTCGGTAAAGCAAGGTTATAGCTTCGAAGCCGATACCATGATCTTGAATATCGGTAAAACCGAGTTTGTTTTTTGTGCGAAAGATTTAGCTAAGCAATTAATGAAGCAAGCCGAAAAGCTAAAACCCTACGAAGACAAAACAACGCCCCGAGGTTTAGATAAGAGGTATTTATTGCCGCAAAAAATGCTCCAGCTTACACAGGTCAAATCGGGTATAACGGTAATGACTCAAGTGCAGGATATGAGTTTTGATTATACAAAAAAAGATGGTATCAGAATTTACTCGGTGCTTGCAAACTATTTTATAAAAATTGAAAAATAGAACGGCTTACTTGTTGCACTGTCAAACTTTTTACGAATTACTTGTTTTATCAGTGCATTAATTTACAACCAATTACCTTATAGATGATACGAATCTTAAACTTGTCATTTTTTCTATTTACCATTATCTGCATGCAGGGTTTCGCTCAAACTCCTAAAATAGCTGTTGATGTTCCTGCCAACCTTAAAGGTTTTGTGTTAAAAGGGTACGATGTACTCGATATCACCAAGGGTGACCTTAACCGGGATGCTTACCCTGATGCCGTAATGGTATTGTATAAAAAGGGAGAAGAGAAGACATCAGACGTAATTAAGCATCCGGAAAAGCGCCCCTTATTTGTTTTAATTGGCATAGCTGATAAAACTTACAAATTGGCTACCCAAAGTAATAACGCCGTTTACTGTGTAGATTGTGGCGGGCAAATGGGCGATCCTTTTACGGGCATAACTATTAAAAACGGATATTTTTCGGTAGAGCATTATGGCGGCAGCGGCTGGCGATGGACACGTATAGTTACGTTCAAGTATTCGGCTGCGGAAAAGAATTGGTTTTTGTTTAAAGATGGTGGCGAACGTTTTAATGCCATTACACACGAGGAGGTAAAAACTCCGGTTAAAACAGCCAAAAATTTTGGTAAAGTGCTATTCAATAAATTTGATATTTATAAAGACGAAAAATAACTAACATGAAGAACTTAAAATTACGCTTGCTGTACACGTTCTGTTTTGTGTGGGGCATTTCATTTTTTATTAGTGATTCTGTTCAGGCTCAACCTGCCGGCACCACAAATTTTTATAATAATATTAAAGCATATAACTTGGCGGCATTATGGCGGGCGGATGGCCTGAGGTTAATCAGCCTTAAACAAACTAATGCTTTTCCAGAACCTTTAGGCGCGCTCGGTAAAAACAAACAGCGGTTCTATATTCATTATACCTCAGTTGTAAAAGATGCGGTCAATCCTTACAAATATAATGTACAAGGAAAAACAAGGTTGGGTAACCAGGTTCGCCCTTTTACCGGTACTATAACTGTAATACAAGCAGGCATATTTAAGCCGGGTGAAAGCAATCCTTACGCACCTGAACCTTACAAAGGTTACAAACGGGGTCAATTGGTGTGCGTTTCCATAAATGAAGCTACTTCTACACCAGGTACAGGTACTATTAGCGGAGAGCTAACTACAAGTTTTTGTATTAATGCGCAAAATCAGCTTCTGTATGATACGCTTGATTTTGGTATAGACGGATATGGAAACAACCAGTTTACAGGCAGCTGGACAGCCCATGGTACTAAAGCAGCACAAAAGCTTGTGTTTGGAGATATTACTTTTCCCGATACTGAATTCAGTGATGTTGATGGTATTACGGTTCCGGTAAAATATGAAAAATATGGCTGGCAGAGTTTTGTAAATGCCATTTCGAGTGATTTGCGCCCGGCCAGTAAGGCTGCAATTGCCGAAGAGAAACGCCAGTGGTGGAAGTAATTCAATAAAATGGACTTCAAAAAATTGATAAAGCTTTTTATAGTATGTATACTCATATGCTGGTTTAACGAAACGTTTGCGCAGGAAAAGTTTAACACTGAAGTGCCAAAAGATATCATCATTTTAAGAAGTACAAAAGACTACAAAACTGCACTGGCTACTGCAAAGCAGGCCGCCAGCCGTTTGCATAAAAAGTTGGATTTACGCGGCCTTGCTCCTAACAAGAAGCTCGGCTTAACAATGAGCAAAGCTGATTGCGAAGGAGACGGGGGTGATTTAGGCTATCCGTGCTACATTGCACGCGGAGATGGAAATGCTTTTAATGACAATTATATTTCTATAGAGTATGCTGATGCCTATAAAGGATTTGTAAAAGGATACTACATGGTAGTTGCCGCTATAACCGATGTGAAGTCTGTAGCCATGAAAACTCAGCTAAGCCAAATTAATAAAGTTTATCCTGATGCCTATGCTAAGCGTACTTTCATTTGGTTTGGTTGTATGCATTAAAATAGATCGTTTTTTTACTGTAGTTGATTAAGATATGCGTGTTTTTTTCTGTCCTGTTGTTTTTTATAAGCGGGTTAGTTCAGGCTCGAATTAAAACGCAACCTGTGGCAGCACAAACTGGTAATGCTACTCGTCCTGATGACAGCGTAATTATGGGTTATACATCCAGCAATGCACCTGTCAGTTTTAGGATTTACTGCGGCAAGTTGTGGAATAAATACGTACAGGAAACAATTAAATAAACACTTATCTTGTTTTTAAAGCAATAGCTATAAGTTTATATCCCTGGGCGGTTCTTAAAAAGGAAAAATGTTCCTGATAACTTAATTGTTTTTTATTGTCGTAATGATCGGTTATCACATCAAACGATGGGAACTTAGCTGGGTTAGGCTCATCACAATCGGTATAATAAACTTTGAAGCTTTTAGTGTTATAGATAAGTGCGTTTAAATCTTCGCTAAGGATATTGGTTTCAACTTTACGTAGTTTAATAGCACTCATTTTTTGTTGAATTATTGCAGTATACTGCTTCAAAAATTCAAATTTGCCGTAACGTTTTCTAAGTGTTTGCTTCCAAAGTCCTTCTACTATAACTTCATTAAAGCAATAAGCAGATAAGGAACTGCCTTTTAAATTCTTCAAAAAGTTTTGGTAAAACCAGCTGTTGAATTCCTTTTGGTAATTAATGAAGGTATAATACTTGCCATTATTTGCTTTGGTAGATGTGTATAAGGTAGTATCGGCAGGTACGTTGGTCATTTTGCACGAATACCAATTTATGTTTTCCGTGTTAGCAATGTCGATACTATCGGCTACTAATGTTCCTGCTGTGTTTATGAGCGCGGTTATTCCATTCCAACTCCAGTGTTCGCAGCCAACTTTATAGGGTGTGCCATCTGCACAAATGCGTTTTCCATCGTGTACCACCAAGGCAAGTCCGTTATAAAAAGGCCGCGCATCATTATATACAGCCGGAATACTAATCTTTCCATTTTTAGCTAAAAACCCAACCCGATCTGTAACCTGGTCGTGAAATCTGATGTTGCCTTCTTGTTCACAATCATAAGTCATGTCCCAAACGTACAAACTGTCTTTAGCTACCTGTTTACCGTTCTTTAATAAGTAGTAGGATTTATTGGTATTTCCATCAGTTACAGCAATAATGTTTCGGAAAACGGAAGCCCGTGTAATTCCACTAAAATGTGCGGGAACCATGATCTTACCATTACTGTCTTTAAAGCCTATCAGGTCTTGCTTAATGTTATAGTAACTATACCAGGTGTTAGGAACTTGTGCGCAAGCCGAAAAACGCACACCAAGTGTTACAATTAAAAGCAGAAGAACCTTGGTAATGCGCATATAAGATCAATTGAGCGGGAAGTTAATAAATCTTCAAGAATAAAACTCGGGATAGCTCAATGCTGAAATGCAACTGCTGCTTTGTTCCAAACTGGAATCTTTAAAAGGCTGCCAATTCAATTGTTTAAATACTTCTTCAATTTTAAGGCATGCATTAAAATCCGCTTCCGTTACTTCGTACAAATTGCCATCTGCTATACCCGAAACGGAAAATGCTATAGAAGTGCTTCTAACTGTTACAAATACAGGTTGACCAGCAATGGTAACATGGCCGGGTTGCTCCATATCGGGAAACGTATAAACCGACGATTTAAATTTTACAAATTCGGTTCCGGGATAAGATTGTCCTATTACAGGTTGAGGATCATCAGGGCCAATAACGCCTGGTACAATATCTAACTTTGCAAGTTTGTCTTTCAGGTCTGTTCGATCTTTGTATACAATACCAGCCTGAAATGTATCGCCGTCATTGGCATGTCCGCCCCAAGCCCTTACAAAATAAAAGTAATGCAGTTGCCTGGCCCATTTTGCAATTGTTTCCTTGCTATGCAACTCAAAAATATACCAATCCGGACGTTTTTCCATATTCAGAATTTATTCATTTAACTAGCTAAATAGGCCTAACAGCAATAATAGAAGCATAAATAACACGAATAGCGAAATAATTACAATAAAAAGAAGCCTGAAAAATTTGTAATAAGGACGCTTAACAGGTGGTGTATTAGCTGGATGAGCTGGAAAATATTTTTCTTTAAGCGAACCAAACCCGAATAACAAAGGCAAAGCTATGAGCAGCCAGTAGTACCGTTTAAACCAATCTTTTAAATATGCCCAACGTGCAGCCCAGCGCTCATGGCCAGGTATCTGTATTTGAGGTATATAATAATTGCCCAGATAAGATTGGCCAACGCTTCCCCGAATTGCCTTACGGTATTTAAGGAAAAAGTAGCTCGTTCGTGTTCCTTCAAAAGTTATTAACTGCTGCTGGTAGCGTAACGTTACATCGGTATTTATAAAGCCAGTTTTACGTGCAAAAATTTGCTGAACGCTTTTGACTGGCAACACCTGTTCGGTTTCGGGTTTAATAGAAGCGCTAATAAGCAGATCCAACCTTAAAGCAGTAAAGTAAGCAGAACCTAAATATAGCCCATATATAATCATTGGAAAAATTAGGTAAGTATACCAGGTTGATAGTAATGATTTTCGGGTAAAGTAAATAGAGTAAGCGGCTAACGGCAAAATAATTAATGCCGTCCACCAAAAAACGTGGATATAATCGTAATCAGTATATAGGTCAATAAACAGGTCAATAGTTAAGTAAACAACAGCACAAAACACCCAATAAGCAATAATTAAACAGCCTGCAAAGCTAAGTTTACCTTTCACTGCCTTACTTGCTTTTTACAGAGCCGCTACAAACATCACCTTCAGGTATTCCGGTTAACCATATTTTCAAAAACTTGGTTCTTTCGCGGGTTAGGCTTTCGAGGTACAAAGATTCGCACATAGGTTCAACTGAGCCATAACTGCCTCCTTTTGGATATTTCGCTGCTAATTCGGCATCTCTCAACTGTATCCACAGGCGTTGTGCTACTTTGAGTTTTGTTATGAACAAAGGCTGAGCAGCATACTCTTTCAAAATTTTTTGATAAACCATGTTGAGCTCTTTATCTGCCTTTTGATAGCCGCTGCCAGCATCCATATTCATGGCCGTTTGCGATTGTGCAAATGTGCTATAGCCAGTTAAGGCAACCATCACCATGGTTAAAACGCCTGCTAATAAATTTTTAATAAACTGCATATTATAGTTTTTTATCTTAAATGTTATTTCCACCATTCGCGTTTTTCTTCAGATCTGGCTTTAAGGGCTGCCGGTTTGCCGCTGTCTGAATTCAATGAAAGCATGTAGCTTTGCCACCCGTTATTTACATATTTTTTATTAATCATTAATTCGCTTACGCTAAAGTCTAAATCGCCGGCTCCTGGTATCTTAAAATCGCCCCAGTTGCATGGCTTGCTTGCACCGCCTTTATAAGAGGTCCAACGTGCTATACACTCGTTGTTACTAAACCCGTCTGCCGGTATTAAAGTGTCGTAGGCAAACTGACCGCGCTCGTTAATATACCAGTATGTGGTCAGTTTACCTTTAATAGTGCCGCTTCCCGGTTGTTTTGGATCTTCTTTCAGGTTAACTTCACTAATAAGATAGCCGTACTTATATTTGGGATAAGCTTCGTTAGGTTCCAAGTTTCTTTTAGCCTGCATAACGGTAGTAGTACCTGTAAAACTGCAAATGTTTTTTTAACCGCGTTTTTTCTTTCACCAGGTATTGGTAAGGGTTTGATGGATTTTTAGTAACAAAGGTGTAATGAATATAAAAGCGCTGATAGTTTGACCCTATAAAGCCGAATGGCTCCGGAAATGTATCCCATGGATCAGGTGCACCCACAAAGTAGATTTTAGGCGCATGCCACAGGGTAGCTAAGTTAGCTTTGCCCGCCGGTGAATAATAGTCTGTAACCTTTTCTTGTGCCTGACAAATACCTCCAATAAAAAACATTAACAGTAGCAAAAAGAAGGACTTGCTTCGGGCAGCTTTTCTAAGCGGTTTCATAAACGTCAAACAGAAAATGAACAGTAAATGTTTACTTGATTAAGTAGTCGAGTTAAACGTAGCTGTCTTAATAAATATAGCTTTAAAGCGGCCAAAAAAATATCAGGGCATAAGTTTAGCCTCTAATGCATCTTAAAAAAGAACACAAGGATTGCATAAATTGACAGTACAAATAATAACGATAAAAATGCCACAAGCAACTTTCCTTTCCAGGAAACCAAAAAAGCTTTTCGAGATCCTGCTGGTAGTTGGTTAACGTAAAATCTATAATAAAAGAAGCAAATAATAGCTACCGGCAAAACGTAACAAATGAATGGTATTAATACGCCGTAAAATAAAATTGGAAGCATTATTGGTAACTGTTTATTTATTAATTATTTCAAATACGTAAAAAGCGCCGAGCACGTAAGTTGCTCACTGTAATGCTATCTTTAAAACGTATCATGTAGGCCAAAACAGAAAACACATACTAATGTTTAGCTTAACAAATGGCCAAAGATATTAAAGCGATAGAATGTCCTAAGTGCGGCAGCACATCCAAGCAGGAAATAAAGCCAGACTTTTACCAATGCCAAAACTGCCAAACAGAATATTTTTTGGACAGTGATGACAAGCACGTTTATCATCATCATGCACGTGTGCCGCCTGTGCAAAGTTCTGCCCCACCGGGCAATACTAAGTTACCCGTTTATATTCTTATTGGGGCGGTAGCTTTTATAACAGCAGTTTATTTTATAACCATGCTGTTTCAACCCAAAGTGACTTCTTATAACGCAGTTAGCACCTATAAAGCGCCCCGTTCTTATCGTTCAAGTTTCGTATATACTAATACGGTCACGGGCGACCCGGTTTATCTGCGCTTGGGTATGGATTATATTGACAAAGGCAACAATAAATCGGACAAGGAATACCATGTTCAATTTAATAACGCGCTTAATGGTAAACTGATAGCAGACCGCATTGCAGATAACAGCAACCAAAATCAGGATGATTGTTCGTTGACCTTTAAAACCTATGCGCCAGATTTAATTTTGGCTATTGGTTGTAGCAGTGTGCTTTTTAAACTCGATACCAGGGATAACAAACTCATAGATGTAACTAAAAGCACATTCAAAGATTACCCGCAAATGAGTTCAGGCGTAGCCAAGTTAGAATTTGATTATAGTAAGGCCATGATTAATGTTATGAACAGTGAAGGTGAAAGTTATAATTACTTTCCAACTGTTCAAAAGCTGGTAAAAACTGATGCCGAAGCAAGCGCGTTGTGGAAACAGATATTTAGTACCAAGCCATACTATGAGTTTGGTTACATGGGCGACTACTTTGATAATAATAAGGTTAACCAGTTGCTTGAGGTAAAATACGTTAAAGAAACAGGGCAGGTGTTAAAGCGTAACTTAACCCCTGGCCGAAAATATTTTGGTCCGGCAATACTGTATCAGGACGAAAAGAATTTACTGATAGTAGTAAACACAACGGCTGCTCCCGAGCCGCCTATGAGCATACAGCGTATAGATGTAGAAACCGGTAAAATATTGTGGACCTTACCTCCCGACAAATTCTATCTGGCTTCTGTAGCTAAATGTAAACAGGGCTTTGCCATAGAATACCGTAAGGGTGAGGAAGCCGATTATGTGCACGGTGTACTGGTAGTATCTGATGCTGGCAAATTAGTTTATAATTATCAATTGAGCCGTACAGAATAAAGATTAAATAAAGAATGCCTTCGCCCGTTTATATAATTTAAATTAAACGTCTTTAGATATGAGTAAAGTTACTATGTATAGCCTTCTATTCCTTACGGGGTTAATGTTAAATGCTTGTCAGTCGCCACAAAAAAAGGAGGTTGTAAAGCATCGGCAAAAAACAATAAAGCCAGCTGTTACCAACGAGGAAGATCAGGTGGTAAGTTTGATTATGAACCTGGACGAAGTGAAGCGTAAAGATTCACTGGTAAAAAAGGAAAGTAAAGGTAAAAGGAATCTATCCACCTACGTAGAAACACCACCTACTGCTGCCGACCCTTACTATTGGGTAAAAGTAGCTGAAGATAATGGTGGCAGTTATGTAACGTATTACTCTTTTGGAGTTCAGGCAAAAACACATGCCATTAAGTATTACGATGTTGTGCAGGATTCGTTGATCTCATTAAGTCAATGGCGTAAAACAACACCGGTTGATGAAAGGTAGCAGCTAACTCAAATTACATAATTGAATCCTTAAAATTGGCTCAAAATTAAATGTCTTTCAATACCATGAAAAGAATTACACTAGCTATTTTGCTATTAACAGCAGCATTTACCACTAATGCACAGGATCACTCTGCCGATAAAGGTATTGTGATGCTCACAGCATTTTATAAAAATTATATAACTATTTCATCCGATCACGAGATGGACCTTAACGTAATGGAGGCAAAACTTGCTGCGCTCAAACGGCGGTACTGTACATCAGCTTGCTTAAAACAGATCGTTAAACTTACAGAAGAAACCGATGCTGACCCCATTATTCAAGCACAGGACAGCTATAAGGAATTGCTCAGTACACTTGTGGTCAAAAAGGATACTAAAAAGCCTAATCGCTATTTGGTTAGTTATATTGATACCGCCGGGAGTCGTCAAAAAACAACTATATATGTAACATTAGCAACTCAAAATACGAGCCTGAAAATTGCCCATCTCGAATAGGAATTTCCAGGTTCTTATGTACAAGTAAAAAATTAATTTACTCTGATCAAGTCAGACAATTGGATAAATCCGGATGTTTCTTTACCTGCTTTGTTAGTGAAGTCAACATATAACCAGTTTTGTTTGCTGGCACCAATTCTATCAATATCAAGCCTCACTTTATCGCCTTTAAGTACATAAGTTTTTAGCTTGCTGCTTGCATTTGGTGTTTTATGAAAATATGCCTTAGGTGCTGTTACTACATATTCGCCGGCAACGGCATCTGTAATTTTAGTATACAGGCCATTAAAAGAATCCGTTAAGTGGTCGGTACTGCACTTACTAAACAACGCTTTTATTTTGCCCTGAACAATGCTCAAGGTAACTTTACAGCCCGGTTCGTTTTCATCGCTGTGTAAAACCACCATATTGTTTTTTAAGGTGCCTTGTCCATAATAGCTTCCTGTTTGTGCATTAGTGGAGTTCCACCAGGTAAAAATTTCAGCAGTTACTTTATTGCCTTGCTTTTGAAATGAAATAATGCCATATGCACCCTCTTCAGCTTTTTTTTCGTAAGTTCCGTTTTGTGCATAGGCCGAAACAGATACTCCTAAAAACATTAAACAAAAAGCTGCTTTTTTAAAAAAGGTTGCGAGCGGTGCAACTGTAGTTTTAGGTTTTTTTTGTGTTGTGATAGTGTGCATGTTAGATAAGCGTAGGGTGGTAAGTTTGTTGATATACAAACAAAAAAACGTTTAATTGTTTTATTGCAAATAAACTTGATCACATGCTATTAGGCTCCACCCATACCCGCCAACAATATGAAAGTGAGGAAGCCTTAATTGTACTGCTCCTTATTCAAAACCGCTATGCAGAGGCTTATGCGCTTCTGCAAAAAGAGTCGCCAAATGAGCCATCTACCCAGTACAATATAGCGTTATGTCATTACCGGGCAAGTAACTATCAGCAAGCACTCATCAATCTGGATAAGGCCCAATCTGTATTGCCGGTTATTAAAGGTCCAAGTAACAATCATTCTGATCAATTCTATAAGGATATGCGCGAACAGCAAACTCAACTGAATGATCACCTGCAAGCACTCACCCAAAAATACATTTCAAATTTCGACGTTTTAACCCGGGATGCCATTGTGAGGCTCAAAACAGATTGTTGGCTTAATTTGGGTGAGTATGCAAAGGTTGTTGAACTTGCTACACCAATTGCACATAAAAATTATAAAAACGTAGCCGAAGCTTTAGAAATAGCAAAAAATCACATCAGCAATGAATAACGAATTTAATCAGATAAGGGATGCGTACCAACGCAATATGTTTGCTTCAGGAACTAATAGCATTAATATCCTGGAATTGTATAAAGCATTGCCCGATGTAAATATCACCAGTGAGGCGCAGGAAAACTTGATTCACCTGGCTGCCCGATTTACAGATACCGAAGGGTTGCAATTTTTAAAGGATGCTGGTTTAAAGCCAACTACCGATAAGTATGGCAATACCGCCTTGCACGCACTCACCACAACCAAATTCGATTTAGATAGTGCTGAGTTGGAGGCTAAAGCGCAAAAAATTTATGCTACCGCCCGGTTGCTGCTGGAAATAGGTATTAATCCCAAAAAAAAGAATGATTCGGGCAAGCTGGCTTACTTTGAAGCCGGACTACTGTACATGTATCCTTTTATACAGGCAATGGGTGAGGCCGGTGTGAAAATGGATGCTACGCAGGATGAAGGAAAAAATTTGTTGCACACCATTTGCGACAAACTGGTTCATCGAAAAACTATTCGTGGTGCAGTGGAAGCGGCTACCAAAACCGTACGCATCTTGATAGAAAAAAGCGGTATTGACCTGGAAGATAAAGATATTTTTGAGACTACGCCTTTAACCTATGCCCAGCGTAGTGGCGTAAAAGAAATAGCTGCTTTGCTCTCTGGCGATGAAAGTGATACAGCCACTGGTGGTATGACTATTCATGAAGCGGTGCTCAACCGCGACACGGTTGCCCTTGAAGCGCTGATAAAAGCTGGCACCGACCTTAATGGGGTGTCTGACCAATACAGCCGTACAGCCTTAATGTTAGCATGCGAATATCCTTCTGCGACAATGGTTCAATTACTTATAGATGGTGGCGCTGATGTGAACTTTCGCTCGGGTAATGGCGAAACAGCCGCTTATTACCTGCTTACCAAAGCCATAAGTAACTTTGGAAGGGGAATGAGCCAGAATCTTAAAGATGTAGTATTGATGCTGCATGCGCTGATCAATAAGGGGCTGGATCTTAATGCAGTAGTTGATAATGATAGTAATACTGCATTGAACATAGTATGCCAGGGCAGTTACCTGGCCGATTTAAATACCTCGCTGGCCGAAGAACTGGTGGAGGCTGGTTGTGATATCAACAAGGCCAATACATTGGGTAAAACACCGCTGATGTCATTTGCAGAACGTGGTAACGAAGTAAAATATAATATAGCAGAGCTGTTGTTGGATAATAATGCTGACACCACTTATGCTGATAAAAACGGAAATACCGCACTGATGTATGCAGCGGGCAATGGCGATAGAATGTCGGGCAAAAAAACAGTGTCGCTGATATTAGATCAGGACACTTCTACAACTGACCGGGTGAACAATGCAGGGCAAACCGCAATGGATATCGCTGTGAAAAATGAAAACGAAGCCGTAGTAAAGCTATTGCTTGAAGCCATGGTTTAAAAGAAAAATCTTTATGGATAATATGTTTTTAAACGCATGTAAAAATGCGCAGAAAGGTGTAATACAAGCTTTCCTGAAAAAGGGAGGTATTAATGTTGATAAGCGCGACAGCCTGGGCAATACACCACTGTATTACGTTTGTACTAAAGGTGCAAAAGACATTGTTAAAATGCTGATAGATGCCGGGGCCGATGTGAACCTTGCCAATAACACGAGCGAAACGCCGTTACACATAGCCGCACGTAATGGTAACAAAGAGGTGATTAAATTACTTGTGGATGCAGGTGCGGATGTTAACGGTGGTACCAATCAGGGGCAAACGCCCATATTTTATGCAGTGTTAGCTCATAAAACCGAAACTGCTTTATATTTAATTACCCTTGGTGCCGATACCACTGTAAAAGATAATACCGGTTATAATATACTTGACCACGCCACAGCTAATGGCATGCGCGACTTGGTAACCGCATTATCGGCCGATAGTATGGGCCAAAGGGATGATCATGGTAATACACCGCTTCATCAGGCAGTATTTAACAACCAAAGTGAAACCGTAGTTGCTTTGTTAAAATCGGCCGGAACCTTAAATGTAAACGAGTTGAATAACGATGGTGTAAGCCCATTGATATTAGCTGTAAATAATTCTAATATGCATTTGGCCGAACTGTTAATTAAAAACGGTGCCGATGTTAACCTGCATGTATTAAGTGGAAACTCTGCATTGCATTATGTTGCCGGGCTTGGCAATCATCACTTAGGTAAATTATTAATAACTTCAGGAGCCGAGGTAAACTCCCGCAATAGTTACAGCGAAACACCGCTTATAGTAGCTGCACAATGTGGTTATAATGATTTTACAGCCATGCTGATTGAAAACGGTGCTGATATAAACGCGGTTGATAACGATAGCCGGAGTGCTATGGATTTTGCCAGCGAACGCGGATATACTGAGATATTAGAACAACTTTTAACTTCGGGGGCAGGTAGCTAAAGCTACCTTAGCCCCTGAATTAAAATGGCTGTTAATTGCCGTTAATAAAATCGTTAAGGAAACTGCATTCGTTTACAGCTCTTTTGTAAAATGCTGTAGCCTTATAATCCTGCATTTCTTTAAAGTGGCTGTTTTGCCTGATAGTTTTCCAGAAGGCTTTTTCGCGCTTATCATACTCGTCGTAACCATCCATGTACGATGGTGCTACATGTTCTTTTTGCTCACACTTTGCTGCCATAAAAGTACATTTGGCTTTAAACTCCGGGTCATTACTTAACTCACGGGCTTTTAAGTAATATTGTTTGGCCAGCGAGGTTTTAATATAATCGCCATCATAATAATACATCTGCTTGCGCCCAAAATCATATGATGACCATACATAGGAAATCATATTCCAGGCATCGCTATAAGTTGAAGTATTGTAAATACCGGTAGCCATCTGGAAGTAAGCGTCAGCATTTTTAGGATCATTTTTAAGCAGGGCTTCCAGCTTAGCCATCTTTTGAGCGTATTGCAATTTATTAAGCCCGCTTGTGTTGGGTTGTCCGTAATCATTAATGGTCACCACAAAAGGATTGCCACTTGAGGTAAAGGTTTCATTGCCATTCACACGGGCAATATTAGAATTGGCATTTCCGGTTTGAAAAGATTCAACCGCATCTTTGTAGTTGTGTTCGCGTAATTGTATGGTACCAAGCAACTCATAAAGACTACTCTTGTCTAACTGCTTTAAGGCATGGCTTAAAAACGCCATGTATGGGTCTGCAGGGTTTTGAGCTTTCCAATTAATTACTTGCTTAAGCTGGGCAGAGTGCAGGTAATTATACCAAAAGTCGGGCATTTGCTTAAACATATGATCCCGGTATTGCGGGCCGTTGTCGGGTTGGCTGTTTAGCATAGCCAATGCTGCTTTTGCAGTATCGCCCTGGCGTAAATAGGCCGGCGCTAATACATAGTTATAAAAGTTACGCTGAGTTATCTCAAACTGGTTTTGGTCATCTGGTGTAGGAGGATATTCATATGGTTTAGATTTACCGCCTGCTTTTACTTTGCTGTTTAACCACTTTAAAGAAGGCAGCAGCGAGGCTTCATCAACCGCTTTAAGTTGTTTAATACGTTGAGCCGATAAAAGCAGGTTAACAATTTGTTTTTGATTACCCATTTTTGCGTTGAGCGTTTGTCCATCTAACTTCTTCAAGGCAGTAAGGCCATCCTCGGGCTTGTTCTGCATAAAATACAGGTAAGCATTAGTTAATGTTCCTATTTGCGCTTCGCTGTACTTTGCATCGCTGGTAAGCTTTGTACAAAAGCTTCTAAGTTTTTCAATATGGGCATCGTATTTTGTTTTCACGCTATCGGGCATGGCCACAAAAAAGCTGCCCTGCGGTAATTGCTCCGCTTGCGATGCGCCGTTTGATTTGTGCATAAAAAACCATACCATACAAGCAGCTCCGGCCAGCGTTAAAAGGCCACCGGCTATTTTAATTCCCGGCTTACCCGGTTGATTCTTAAATCCTGCAAATAATACTACTATACCTGCAAGCAAAACAATTACCCCAGCCCACAAAAGCCATTTTTTGGCACCCGTATTTTGCTGCTGCTCTGTTTTAACCGAAGATCTGCTGCTATAAAACTGGTCGTTATTGTTGTTAAGTGCCGGTGTAAGGTAATATTCCTCCAGCTTGTTAATTTCTCTTACTAGTAAAACGCCCACCATTGGTGATGATGGTGCATTATTGTAAACCTGCTCCAGGTCATTGGTCTGAATTTCTGCGTTTGCAAAACCTTTAATGGCATAAAGGTTGGCTTTCTCTTCTGGCGTATGGGCAAGCTTCAGTACATCATCTAAAGGCGCACCAATGTAATGGTAGTTACGGTAGGCTTGCAGTCTGCGTTCGGGGTAGCCTGAAAACACTTTCGAAAACAGGTAGGCAGCCTGTGTGGTATCGCCCAAGCGGCGTTCTTCTCCGGCCTTTAACGCCAAAGCCCAGCCTTTTATATGGCTTTGAGAAGTTGCTTTAGCAATGTGCTGGTCATATATATTTTTCGCTTCCGAATAATTTGCGGCATAATGGTTTAGCTTTTGTGCCTGGTAATAGTACCTGAGTTTCAAGAATGGATCGCTTTCTTCAGTTGCGGCCTGCAAAGCCTCACTTGCCATTGTTTTTAAGCCCGCTGTATCCAGTGGTGCTGGTTCCCAATAATTATAGTTCGATTGGCCTAAAAGCTCTGCTTGCTGAGCAAACTGGTAATACTTTTTAGCATTTTCATGGGCCGGATCTTTTAGGCTTAATAAGAACTTGTTATTAGCCAAACTGTCCGCCAGCGGCTGGTCCTCATCAAAATAATGATATACTTTTTCTTTGCCTGCACTATCTAGTTTATACATTGCCTTTTCTACATCGGCAGTCTTTACCGGGGCACCTAAAAACTCAGCCCATTCGGCCGAATTAACGGAGGCTTCGCTTACAGGTTCCTGATCGGTATAAGTGAATTGGTAATTGGTAAAGTAAAACGCACCGAAGTCTTTCTTCCCCTGAATATCGGGACGAAAAAACGAGGTATAATAATCATATGGATCCGGCTCGTCCGAACAAGCTATAATTACGGCAGCACCAATAATGCATAAGCCGGTAATACTAACGAAATACAGCAGTAGTTTTTTCCAGGGATTCATAGGTGTAGTGTTTGAGTGTAGGTTCGTCAAGGTGAAAATAAATGATGTTTACGGTGTCGGATGAAATGAATTTTTGAATATAATTGGCAGCTGTGAATAATTTATTAACAGGTAAATTCTCCCATCTTATTTCGTCGCCCCGTTTCAAGCCATATTTAGGCAGATCTTCCTGCAAGGTATAAAAGTTATTTGCGGTTATTTTAAACACCTTTTTATCATTAAAATCTTGGCTTTGCAGCCTTTTGGCTATTCCAACGTATTGCTTTTGCCTGAAAACAACAGCCCAGCTAAATATTGGAAGACCAACATCAACAGGTAGAGAATAAGCTGCCAAATTGTTGTTCATGTATTTTTCTAATTCGTTTTGCTCCAGTATAGAATTTTGTGTGCCGTACTTGCGCAGGTTTCCCATGTTATAACACATGAGCATTACGCGGTTAACCGGCGGTATGCCACTGCTTTTTTGATTTTTAAGCTGGTGCAGCCGCAACGTGGCCGATAACTGCTTGCCCTTGAGGTTAGCATTATCCTTAATGCGCCTGAGCAGGTAAAAGTAATTATCGCGTGTGGTACGTGTCCAATCACAGTCTATTTGCAATTCGTTAAACGAGGTTTTGCCCGATTGTTTGATCTTGCCATTTACATAATAAACAATTTTTCCGGCCAAATCATCCAGCTGTTGGTGAGTTTGATTTTTAAGTACCTGGTTAACAATAAATACCACTGGGATCATTTGCACCGAAGCCGGTAATGCATCTTTAAAGCTTACGGGTGACACGGGGACAGGGATGCCATCGCCATTATCAACATCCATGATACGTACATAAAGCTTTTTGCAGTGGAGGGAATCTAAATATTGCTTTTCTGTTTTATTGTTTTGGTATACAGTTTTCCAGTAATAAAATGATGTATTAACAACCCGGTTTTTATGGCACGATGCAAGCGTTAGTAATATTAAGCACGCCGTACAGTAAGCAGCCAGCCTAAGCATTTTCATGTGAAAATCAATTATGCTTTAACCGAATTAATGCTGCTGATAAGTGAGCGGTTAATATAATCGTATAGGTAAAAAGAGAGCTTTTCGTATATTTCACTGTCTTCGGGGCTTTCAAACCCTATATCGTTCCATGAGCCCATGCCGCCAAAAACATGCGCCGCCATGGCTGCATACATCAGTTGTAGGGCCGATTGATCGTATCCCTGTTCATTGATCTGTTCGCCAAACCAATTATTGGCAGGTGCCGAACCATTTAAAATATCAAGGGCACTTTGAAAAATCTCGGTCCAGTTGTTTAGTTCATGCGCCCTGGCAAACGAAGTAATGTCTACCAGTATATCGTTCAGGCCTCGTCTTATTTGTATAGGGTCGGGGCAAAAGTTTATGGTATCAGTTTGGCTTACTGTACGGCCATAACTCACCGACCATATGTTGCGCTCAGGGTCATCGGGCCGGGTAACTTCCCAGCGGCCAGCCCAAAAATCAGAGTAAGTAGCATAAATAGCTTCAATTAACCAGGTGCCGCCACCGCCAACCATGCCTGCAAGTTTATGATCGGGTGTACCACTTTCATTTCCTTCCGAAGGATGATAATACGCCTTGAGTTCCTGGCAGCCATCTTGTTTTAATAAGTTAAACCAATCAACAGGGGTAGGCGCAACAACCTGTTCTTGTGTGGTTCCATCTGCCAATGTATTTAGGTAGATGAAATCTGTTTTATTGCAAAACTTAAAGGTGGTATTATTAGGATAGTAATCTGGTGAAAGTTGTCCTGTTTTTAAAAAGCAGTTACCGTGGGTAATGAGCGATAAAAGTTGGCTGGTAGTTCCGTTCATGTAATGTTGATAGGTAGATTGTTGTTGTAATTTTATTTAACTGTAATGCTGAGCCTTTTTTAAGGCTTGTAATAAGCTGTAGTGGAAAATACAATAGTTAATACATGAAATGTACCTTTTGTAACCCAACTTAAGCACTGCTTTTAAAACCTAAAGTTTTGCAGGGATATTTCACATGGTAAAATAATTAGGTGTTTAACACATAAAAGGGGTATTTGTTGAGTTCTCATAAAACAACTTTAGAAATAATTATACCTGCTTTGCAAAAAGGAAAGAAGTAATTTAGATACCATTTGTATAAAGGTGCCTTGTTGTATGTGATTGACAATCTGTTATTTATTAAAATTAAATTTTGATTTCTTTGCCTTGCGCTCTGTTTTATGTGGAAATTTTTCGCTGAAACCTGTATTAAATACTAAAAATATTAGCATAACTTTACAGCCCGAACGTACTGGATATGGGCACAACTAAACAAGAATTAATTACCGATTTGCAAAAGAAAATTTTGCAGTGGGAAGGCTACAGAGCTCCGCCGTCTACTGTAGGTAAGCGCTCGTTAGTTGGTCTTGGCGCTGTAGAAGCGGCTTTCCCTAACGGTGTATTTCCTTTGGCGGCCGTGCATGAACTGGTGTGCGGGTCAACTGAACAGGCTGCGGCAAGCGGGGGTTTGGTTACCGGTATTTTATCGGCATTATTACAGCAAGGTGGTATTTGCGTTTGGATAGGCAGGGCAAGGCGCTTGTTTGCTCCGGCTTTAACGGTATTTGGGGTTGAGCCACACCGTATCATTTTTATCAGTTTAAATAAAGATAAAGATGCGCTTTGGGTTATGGAAGAAGCGTTGAAGTGTACGGGGTTAACTGCAGTGGTTTGTGAGGTGTGCGATCTGGATTTTAAAGGATCGCGCCGGTTACAACTGGCTGTAGAGCAAAGCCGGGTAACTGGTTTTTTGTTGCGTAATGCAGCCAGTAAATTAGGGTCTACCGCCTGTGCGGCGCGCTGGCGGGTAAAAGCAATGCCCAGTGCCAGTTTAGGTGGCTTGCCGGGCCTGGGTTTGCTACGCTGGCAGGTAGAATTGTTAAAAGTACGTAACGGCCAACCGGGCAACTGGTTAATTGAGTGGAGCGGAAGTAGCTTTGAACTGGTACAAGAAGTGTTTGTGCTGGAAGAAAGGAAGGCAGGGTGAGCTATGCAAAAACGCTACATGGCTATATGGTTCAGACACTTGCTTACCGATTGGGCAGCATTACGCAACCCCGATTTAAAAGAGCTGCCTTTTGTTTTGGCCTTGCCGGTTAAGAACCGGGTAGTAATAACCGCGGCAAGTTTGCTGGCCGAGCAGCAGGGCGCTTTTGCAGGTATGGCCGTAGCCGATGCCCGCGCAGCAGTAGCCAGTTTGCTAGTGATTAATGACACACCCGGTAAATCAGCAAAAGTATTAAGGTTGTTAGGGTTATGGTGCGTGAGGTATACACCCCTTGTTGCGATTGATTTGCCTAATGGTTTATTACTTGATATTTCGGGCTGCGCCCACCTGTGGGGTGGCGAGCGGGAATATCTTAAAGAAATAGTTTTAAAGTTACGTGCTTCGGGCTTTGATGCGCGTGCCGCAATAGCCGATACGCCTGGAGCAGCCTGGGCTGTTTCGCGTTTTGCAACGTCAAAGCCAATTGTGGTGCCCGGCGGACAGGTGCAGGCTGTTTCGGGCTTACAACCGGCAGCACTAAAGCTTCCGCCCGAAGTGCTGGAAAAGTTGCAAAAATTAGGCTTTCGTACAATAGGTCCGTTGTTTACCATGCCAGCCCCTGTTTTGCGACGCAGGTTTGGCAAAGATCTGTTGCTTCGGTTGGATGAAGTTATGGGCAAAGCAAATGAAGTTCTGATACCTTTAACCCCGCCGGTTGCTTATGTAGAACGCCTGCCTAGCCTCGAGCCCATACGCACAGCGGTGGGTATAGAAATTGCTATTGAAGAACTGCTCACCCAGCTATGTTTGCGGTTGCAAGCCGAGGGTAAGGGGGTGCGTAAAGCAGTGCTCAAGTGTTACCGGGTAGATGGGCGTACTGTACAGGCAGGCATTACCACCAACCGGGGCTCGCATAGCGTATCGCACCTGCTTAAATTGTTCAAACTGCAAATTGATAAAATTGAACCTGCCTTGGGTATAGAACTGTTTTTGCTCGAAGCCTTGAAGGTGGAAGATATGGAAACCGTGCAAGAGCAAATATGGGCGGTTAATAAAGGCCTGGCCGATACTGCACTGGCCGAACTGCTCGACCGTGTGGCCGGTAAAGTAGGTGCTGAGGCTATTAAACGTTATTTGCCCGATGAACATTACTGGCCCGAGCGCGCCATAAAAGTAGCCACCTCACTTGCCGAAGAACCTACCACTAACTGGCCGGTACAAATGCGCCCTATACGCTTACTGGCCAAACCTGAACCTATTGAAGTAATGGCGCTGGTGCCCGATGATCCGCCTAAATTATTTACTTATAAAAGTAAACGACACGCCATAATTAAAGCAGATGGCCCCGAACGCATTGGCCGTGAGTGGTGGCGCGATACTGGCGAGCACCGGGATTACTATGCCGTTGAAGACAGCGAAGGCCAGCGTTACTGGGTGTTTCGTTCGGGGCATTATGATGGCGGCGATGCGCAATGGTATCTGCATGGATACTTTGCCTAAATGAACAAGTTATGGAATATGCCGAACTACAAGTAACTTCTAATTTCAGCTTCCTGCGTGGAGGCTCACATCCGCATGAATTAGTGGAAGAAGGTGTTGCCTTAGGCTATTCGGCCATTGCCCTTACCGACCGCAACACGCTGGCGGGTGTAGTGCGGGCGCACATGGCCGCTAAAGTGGCAAAAATTAAGTTTATACCAGCCTGCCGGCTCGATATGGTTGATGGTACCAGTTTGCTGGCTTATCCCACCAATCAGGAAGCCTATAGCAGGCTATCGGCATTGCTAACCGTAGGTAATTTGCGTACCGAAAAAGGTAAATGCGAACTGTATAAAGCTGATTTATATCAGCACCGGCAAGGCATATTGTTTGTAGCTATACCACCGCACAAACTGGATGAACGATTTGAGTTTGAAACCAAGTTTAAAGAGGATTTAGTAGAATACCGGCGTGAACTTGGCAGCTCACTTTATTTAGCCGCCTCCTTTAATTACCAGGGTCAGGATGCCAAGCTTTTGTACCGGCTGGCAGAAACTGGTGTGCCACTGGTTGCAGTTGGAAACGTGCATTACCATTGTGCCGCCCGGCGCGAATTGCAGGATGTGCTTACCTGCATTCGTGAGCATTGCACCATTACTACGGCAGGGTTTAAACTGCACTCTAATGCAGAACGGTATTTAAAAGATAAAGAAGAGATAGGGCGTTTGTTCAGGCTGTATCCTCAAGCGTTAGCCAACACCATGCAAATTGCTAATGCTTGTCAGTTTTCGCTTGATCAATTACAATATATTGAACCGGAAGGAAAAGTAACCGATGGCCTTACCCCGCAACAACGCCTGACGAAACTTACCTGGGAGGGTGCCCTCTATTATTTTGGCGAAGATGTTCCCGAAAAACATCGTACTCAAATTGAGTTCGAATTAAAGTTTATTGAAGAACGTAAACTGGCTCCTTATTTTTTGCGGGTACACAGATATACACAAAAAGCGAAAGAATTGGGCATATTGCACCAGGGGCGTGGGTCGGCAGCTAATTCAACGGTTTGTTATTGCCTGAGCATTACAGCCGTTAACCCCGATAAGTCAAGATTGCTTTTCTCCAGGTTTATGTCGGAAGCACGTGATGAGTGGCCCGATATAGATGTTGACTTTGAGCACGAACGCCGGGAGGAAATCATCCAGTTTATTTATGAAGATTACGGACGAGACCATGCCGGTATAGTGGCCACCGTAACTCAGGAGCGGCATAAGGGTGCCATCCGTGATGTTGGAAAAGTAATGGGCCTGTCTGAAGATACCATAAAAAGGATAGGTGCCACCATTTGGGATTTTTTTGATGAAGGATTTGATGAAAAGCGGCTGCGCGATCAGGGTTTGAATCCTCAGGATCCGTTGATCCTTAAAGTGCTGCAGTTAACCTGTGAGCTGATAGGATTTCCGCGGCAATTAGGGCAGCATACCGGTGGGTTTGTAATTACCGACAATAAGCTATCGGACCTTTGCCCCGTTATGAATGCTCGTATGGAAAACCGTACCCAAGTAGAGTGGAACAAAGATGATTTGGAAGATCTGCGAATACTTAAAGTAGACGTATTGGGCTTGGGTATGCTCACCATGATTCGTAAAGCATTCGACCTGATACTGCAACATTATAATAAGGAATATGATTTAGCTAATGTACCGCAAGACGAGCCCGACGTTTATGATATGATTTGCCGGGCCGATACTGTTGGCGTATTTCAAATAGAGAGCCGGGCGCAAATGTCTATGCTGCCACGGTTAAAACCCCGTGTTTTTTATGACTTGGTAATTGAAGTGGCCATTGTACGCCCCGGCCCTATACAGGGCGATATGGTGCATCCTTACCTGCGCAGGCGTAATGGAGAGGAAACGCCGGAATATCCCAAAAAAGAGTTAGAAGAAGTTTTAAGCCGAACTATGGGTGTACCGCTCTTTCAGGAACAAGCCATGGAAATAGCCATAGTAGCAGGTGGTTTTACCCCTGGTGAAGCCGATCAGTTACGGCGCAGCATGGCTTCTTTTAAAGCTAATGGCAAGCTTCATTTATATGAAAAAAAACTGGTTGATGGTATGCTGGCACGCGGCTATGAAGAAGATTTTGCACGCCGGATATTTAAGCAGTTGCAAGGCTTTGAAGGGTACGGTTTCCCGGAGAGTCATGCAGCATCGTTTGCTCTGCTGGTTTACATATCAGCGTTTATTAAATGCAGGTACCCCGATGCATTTTGTGCTGCCCTGCTCAATAGCCAGCCAATGGGGTTTTACCAACCCGCACAAATAGTGCAGGATGCACGCAATCATGATGTATTGGTGCTACCGGTTGATGTAAACTATTCGGAATGGGATAACACGCTGGAGAAAAAGGGGGGTAAATATTTGGCTGTTAGGTTAGGTTTCAGGCATGCAAAGGGATTAAAAGAAGAAGAGATGATGCTTTTGGTAGCTAAGCGTAACCAAGGCTACCTGCATATTGATCAGTTACGCGCGGCAGGTATATCAGAAGCAGCACTCGAAAAACTGGCCGATGCCGATGCATTTCGTTCATTAGGTGCCGATAGAAGGATGGCCTTGTGGGAAGTGGCTGCCTTGGCCGACAGGCCGCTGGGCTTATTTGACGGGCAGCTATCCGAAACCGTACTGGAAGCAGAGATTGCCCTACCCGCCATGACCCGTGGCGAACACGTGGTGCAAGATTATATATCTACAGGGCTATCGCTAAAAGATCACCCCGTAGGGCTGGTGCGTTCAAAATTGAAACAAATGGGTAATGTTAAGGTGAGCGACCTAAGCAATATGCAAGATGGTGACCAGGTTTGTATTGCTGGTTTAATAACAGTGCGGCAAAGGCCGGGTACTGCAAAAGGTGTATTGTTTATGACGCTGGAAGATGAAACCGGCTCGGCTAATTTAGTGGTTTGGAAAAAGCTGTTCGATAAGTATCGTAAGGAGATTGTGCAATCGCGACTGTTGATGGTAACTGGTAAATTGCAGGTAGCTAATGGCGTTACACATTTGATAGTGCACCGCTGTTTTAATTTAACGGCTTTGTTAAGGAGCTTAACAGAAGCCAGTGATAATTTTCCGCAAACTTTGGCACGCTGTGCCGAAGCTACAAAACCTCGTAAATATGAGGATGACATAGTACCACCGGCAGTATCTGCTGAAGCCGCGTTTCATAAGGGGCGTAATTTTCATTAAAAATGTATGCTACGCAATTCCGCTTTCAATAGTATTATGTAGCACTGCTGAACCATGTTTGAATTTATTTGATCAACTGTTTAATGTTGAATCATTCATCACAAAACCCTACCCAAAACTTTACTACATTTGAGTAATGCATACTCAATTTGAAACGTACCTGCGCGCAAATACATCCCTGCCAACAGAACTCATCGAGCAGGTTAGCGACCTTGCAATGAGGCGAACGTTACGACGCAATGAACACCTGTTTAGCGCCGGTGAAGTTTGCCGAAATAAAGTATTTGTAAATTCGGGCATGTTGCGAACGTATAGTGTTACGGCGGACGGCAATGAACATATCTTGCAATTTTCGGCTGAAAACAACTGGACGTTGGATCCTGAAAGTTACGATCATGAGGTACCCTCTTTGGTAAACATTGCAGCGGTTGAAAATGCTGACATCCTATATTGGAATAAAGCAGATTTTAGTGAACTGCTTGCTACTATACCTCAATTTAAAAGCTTTTCGGAGCAAATAATTGCACGTAATGGTTATTACAGCCGCCAGCGTATTTTAAAGGGATTAAGCAATACGGCAGAAGAACAATATGAAGATTTTGTAAAAGAGTTTCCCGGTTACCTGTCTCGGTTGCCTTTGCGTATGATAGCCGCCTACCTTGGTATTTCATTAAAAACGCTTACCCGTATACGTCATGCGCAACTTCAGCGCCATTGAAAATATGGTCAAATGACGTCGTTTAGCGCAGCACTATTGCGCAATTTTGAATAAACAAAATTGAAAAACTATGCGTGTATTTGTAACAGGGGCCTCCGGATTTGTAGGCTCCGCAATAGTAAAAGAACTTTTATCCGCCGGTCACCAGGTACTTGGATTAGTTCGTTCAGAAAAAGCTGCTGAACACCTTAAAGCAGTAGGTGCCGAAGCTCATTTAGGTGATATTAACAACTTCGACTTTATTAAAGAGGGCGCCAATGCGTGCGATGCGGTAATTCATACTGCTTTCAATCATGACTTTTCCCAATACCAAGCCAGTTGTGAAGCGGATCGTTTGGTTATTCAGGCATTTGGTGATGCGCTTGTAGGGTCAAATAAGCCTTTGATTATTACGTCGGGCGTAGGTTTGTTAAATTATGGTCGTTTAGTAACCGAAGATGACGTGTTGCCGGCTGGATCTGATGTGGTACCCCGTGCCGCTTCGGAAGAGGCTGCAGCAGCAGTAGCTGCCAAAGGTGTTAATGTTTATATTGTACGCCTGCCACCCAGCGTACACGGTGCAGGCGACCATGGTTTTGTACCTATGGTAATAGATATGGCCCGGGCAAAAGGCCAATCGGCCTATGTGGCCGAAGGTAATAACCATTGGCCTGCTGTACACCGTACAGATGCCGCCATTTTGTACAGGTTAATTATAGAAAAACAACCCGAACTTAAAGTACTTCATGCGGTGGCCGAACAAGGTGTTCCATTCCGCGAAATAGCTGAAGCCATAGGGGAGGGTTTGCAATTGCCGGTTACCAGTAAAACAGGCGATGAGGTAGTAAGTCATTTCGGTTGGTTCGCGCATTTTGCTTCTATTGATTGCCCAGCCTCCAGCGCAAAAACGCGCAATGCATTAGGCTGGGAACCGAAAGCTAATCAACTGATAGCTGATATAAAAACAGCTGATTACTTTATAGTCAAGTAAACGGGTTTTATAACACTTGTGATCATCATTAACATAGGTATAAAAGATGCCGTTAAATGAGCCGTTCGAAAGAATGGCTCATTTGTTTAAATATGAAAATTATATAGCTAACAGATATGTAACTAAGGTGCTTGTCATAAAATGGATAATATATTGTGATATGTAAACTATTGTTAGTTAATTTAAAAATAGTTATATTATATCAATGAGCATATTTAAGTATATCCTGAGCCCGTTTGTAGAGTTTAAAGAAACCGATCAATCTGTGCCTGGTCAAGGTGCAGGAGTAGGCAATACGCAGGTTGCTGATCCGGTCTCTATTTCCAGTGTTTCAAGCTCTTCAGTTGCCAACACATCAACTAATAACAATGCTGTTTCCAATGATTTTAAAGCCTACTTCGAGAAATTAATTGAAGATGCTAATCAAAAAAATCCTGTTTTTGCAGGTACCGATCTTAAAGAATATTTAGATACAAAAGTTGAACTAGACACCATACCCGATGAGGTCACCAAAATAAAAACTGCCTTTAACGTATTAAAGAGAACCGGCCTCACTAAAGATAAGCTAATGAGTACCGGGCGTGAATATATTAAGCTGATAGAAAGTGACCTGGCCGGTATTGAGGGAGCATTCGCTCAACAGTATAAAAATGAGGTTGAGCTCAAACAGCAGCAGGTACAAGCTAAGGCAAACGAAATAAAACTTTTGAACGAGAAAATTGCTATTATGACTGAAGAGATGGCTCAGTTGACTATGCAGGTATCGCAAAGTAAAGAGCAGCTGACTAATAATAAAAATCAGTTTATATTAGCCGGTGAACAAAAGAAAAGCGAAATTCAAACGGAGTTGCAAAAAATTAACCAATACCTTTAAACCAATTAACCTTATATACAAATGGCAGACGAACTATTGAAACCTAAATTTGAACTACAAAATCTGGACCCTAAAAAAACATGGGGCACCATCATGACTGTAGTTATACTGGGTGGCCTGGCCCTTCTTTTTTACATGTTCATACTCCCATTTTTACTATCGATAGTTTGGGGAACCATACAGCTTGTAATTGGTATTGCCATATGCGTAGTATTGCTAATGATACTAACTAATCCAAAATTTTGGAGAGGTATCCATTATTTTTCAGAAGCAATTGCGCAGGGTGTTTTAGGCTGGGCTATTGAGATGAATCCATGGAATATATTGAATCTGCAAATAGAGCAGGCCGAAAAAGACAGAGACCAGCTTCGTATACATGGCGAAAAGTTGAAAGCGCAGCAATCATCATTACAATTACAGTTGGAGGATAACGAGAAGGTGATGCGCCAGGCTCAGGAAGAGGTCCGTATTTGCCAGGCTACCTTAGATAAAAACCCCAATGATTTTGATACCCAACTGGCTTTTGAAACTTCATCAACCAACTTTACCAACGCCAAAGATTTTATTGACGGTGTAAAACCGGTTGCCAATGATGTAGATAAGCTGGTGGCCTTTGCCGATAAAGCCTACCGTAAATCGGGTGTGGCGCTAACTAACTCTAAAAATACCATCAAGATTCAGAAAGCTAAGTACGATGCGGTAACCACGGCATCGGCAACTATGGGCAAAGCCATGAAAGCTTTCACTGGTAATGCCGATTTAAACAGTGATGCTGATAAAGCTATTCAAAAGATAAGGGAAGATGTGGCCAACAAAATTGGCGGCATAAAATCGGCCATAGAAATTACCTCGCAGGTGATGAACAGCCAGGATCTGAAAGATGCTGCTAAGGTATCTATAGCAGCACAAACTGCCAACAAAATGAACGTAGATTCCGCGTTTGATTATTCAGACTCTATACAAACTTCGGCTGGAAAAATTGAAGCTGGAACTGATTCCAACAACAAATACCTAAACTATTTAAAGAAATAATTATTCATCAACCTAATATTTATACCCATGCAACTGAAACCTTTTGGAAAGATAGCCCTGTTTTTAATTATAGGTATTGCCGCTTTTTTTCTGATTAAGCATTACATCCCTAAAGATAAGTTAGAGAATCCTGCATCCAGGGCCGGCTCGTCACAAAGTGATAGCTATGACAGCACCAATACAGTACAAGTGTCGGAAAGTGGAAAGTCGCGTACATTTGATTATACTCCCGAAAAACCTGAAAACGGCATTTTAAGAGGTGTTGTAGAAGTGGGTGCTACTGGCTTTAACTCATTTGTTATTAATATGGATAAGCAAAAGCGGTGGGAAATAGTTTCTAAAGACTTTGGCGAATCGTTAGCTTACGAAGAGTTGGTAAGTACCGAAGATATTAGGGCTGGGTTAAAGAAATACCTGGCCGGTATGTTTGCGAAAGGCGTTGGTAAAAAGAATATGCATTTTGTGATATCGTCTGGTGCACAAAAAGCAGCTAAAACAGCAACTGTAGCAGCGGAGCTTAAAAAAATGGGCTTTGTAGTTAACTTGGTGACTGCCGAAAAGGAAGGCAAGTTTGCATTTAAAGCTACGGTGCCGCCAGCTTATCAGGATGATTCTTTTTTAGTTGACATAGGTTCGGGTAACACCAAAATTTCCTGGCAGCAAGATGGCGGTTTGAAATCTATTGAACTGCCTGGCGCTAAATATTACCAGAACGGTACAGCCGATGATGCCGTATACAATGAGGTTAAACAAGCATTAAGCGCGGTGCCAAGCAATAAACGTAATGTAGGTTTTATTATTGGAGGTGTACCTTTTACTTTGGCCAAGCAAACGCGTAAAGGCGAAGAAAGATATACGGTGTTGAACGCACCTGATACTTATAAAGCAGCTGATAAAAAAATGACCTCGGGCTTAACTATTTACAAGGCTGTAAAAGATGCTACCAAATGCGATACATTTGTATTTGATTGGGATGCCAACTTTACCATAGGATTTTTATTGAGCTTAAAGTATATTGATTAATACAAATAAAATCAAATACTATCTACTCATGAAAAAAAATGCCGTCTCCAATTAAGAGACGGCATTTTTGTTTATTACCCTGCTATTAATAAAACTTGGGTAACGGAATTAACTTAGTGTTTTGACGTTGATGCCAGTATGGATAAATAGGATCTACCTCGCTGGCAGCATCCAGTTTCTTTATTTGGTCGGTTGTCAGGTTCCAGCCAATGGCGCCCAAATTTTGCTTTAACTGTTCTTCGTCTCTTGCGCCAATAATAATGTTGGCTACGGTTGGGCGCTGTAATAACCAGTTCAACGAAATTTGCGCTATAGATTTTCCTGTTTCTTCGGCTACTTCATCCAATGCATCTATAATGGTGTAAAGGCGCTCGAAGTTAGTGGCCGGTCCGTGCGAACCGCCCTGGCTCATGCGGTTGTTTTCGGGCAGCGGTTGTCCACGGCGAAATTTACCGCTTAACCTTCCCGATGAAAGGGGGCTCCATATAATAGTGCTTACTTTTTGGTCGATACCCAAAGGCATTAGCTCCCATTCAAACTCTCTATCCAGCAGTGAATAATAGGCTTGGTGTGCTACGTAGCGAGACCACCCATATCGTTCAGAGACAGATAATGATTTCATTAAATGCCAGCCCGAAAAGTTAGAGCAGGCTATGTACCTAATTTTTCCAGCGGTAACCAAATCGTCTAATGCCTTCAGTGTTTCCTCAACCGGCGTATTGGCATCAAAGCCATGCAGATGATAAACATCTATATGGTCTGTATTTAAACGGCGTAAACTGGCCTCGCATTGCTCAATTAAATGGAAGCGTGATGAACCAAAATCGTTTGGACCATCGCCCATGGGGAAAGTGGCTTTTGTTGAAATCAGCACCTGGTTACGGATGCCTTCTAAAGCTTTTCCTAAAATCTCTTCAGATGTTCCTTGTGAATAGATGTTGGCCGTATCAAAAAAGTTCACCCCTGCATCCATACAGAGGTTGATGAGGTGTTTAGCTTCTTCAACCTGCGTGGTTCCCCAAGCTTTGAAAAATTCGTTGGTACCACCAAAGGTCGCCGTACCAAAACTTAGCACCGGTACTTGTAAGCCCGATGCTCCTAATTGTCTGTATTCCATGTTGTGGTGATGTGAGTAAGTAAATATACTTATGTTGTTGTGAGGAGCAATAGCGCCGTGGCAACCGCACGCATATCTAAACGCCTACGGTTGCCACGCTATCGCAATGACATTGGGAAATTAAAATGCAGGCTACTGCTCTTCTTTCGGAAAATCGGCACCTATAGTAACTTCCGCCCAGGTATCAAAATCTTTTTTCAACACTTCAATTTTGTTGCGGGCACCTTTTAAGGCAGCTTCTCCAAGTAGTAAACGTAATGGTGGTTCATCAGATTCTACCGCTTTGATCATAGCTTTGGCCGCGCGAACGGGGTCTCCGGGCTGGTTGCCGCTGTACCCGCGAATGTTATTCTTGTTCACTTCAGCAGTTTCTTTGTAATCATCTATCACAATTTTACTGTTGTTGGCCGATCGGCCTGCCCAGTCGGTACGGAAACCACTTGGCGCAATTACGGTTACTTTAATGCCCAGTGGTGCCAATTCTTTTGATAACGATTCGGAATAACCATCTACTGCAAATTTAGTGGCATTATAAAAGCCAACAGCCGGGAAGCCTACTAAGCCACCAATAGAAGCTACGTTTAAGATATGGCCGCTTCGTTGTTTTCTGAGAATGGGCAACACTGCTTTAGTTACATTTGCTAAACCAAAAAAGTTAATCTCGAACATGCGGCGTACTTCGTCTTCTTCACTTTCTTCTATGGCACCAAAGTAGCCTATACCTGCGTTATTAACTAATACATCTATTTGTCCGAATTTTTCGCTAATCTGTGTTACTGCTGTGTTGATGTCATCGGCCTTGGTAACGTCTAACTTAACCGCTATAGCGGTTTCGGGGTAGGCGTTTGTAATGTCTTTTACATCATCTAAATTACGTGCGGCTACTGCAGCCTTATAGCCAGAGGCCAATACTTCTTTGGCTAATTCCCTGCCGAAACCGGTAGAGCAGCCTGTTATAAACCATACTTTACTCATGGTAGTTGATTTTAGTTAAGTGTTTGTATTTAAAGTATTATGGCTGGGTAAATGTTTGTCAGGCATTTATCAGGATAGATTTTATAAGTAATTTAAAGCTTGGTTACCTATAATGTTGAACAGCTATAGAAACAAAAAAGCCGCTCTACATAGTAAAGCGGCCGTATTAATTATCTAAAGCTTACTCAGCATCTATAGCCAGACTATCGCCGGTTACTTCAGCTTTGATCTTATTTTCCAGTTCCTCCATCAGTTCCGGGTTGTCCTGAATTAGTTGTTTAACCGCATCACGTCCCTGACCTAAGCGGCTATCGCCATAGCTGAACCATGAACCCGCTTTTTTAATGATGTTATGCTCAACTCCTAAATCGATAATTTCACCGGCTTTAGAAATTCCTTCGCCAAACATAATATCAAACTCGGCCAAACGGAAAGGAGGTGCTACCTTGTTCTTAACTATCTTCACCTTCACACGGTTACCCGATACTTCATCGCTGTCTTTAATTTGTGATATACGGCGTACATCCAAACGTACCGAAGCATAAAATTTAAGGGCGTTACCACCGGTAGTAGTTTCGGGGTTACCAAACATTACACCAATTTTATCGCGTAACTGGTTAATGAAAATACAGCAACATCCGGTTTTGCTGATAGTACCGGTTAACTTACGTAAGGCCTGCGACATTAAACGGGCGTGTAAACCCATTTTAGAGTCACCCATTTCGCCTTCAATTTCAGCTTTAGGTACCAAAGCTGCTACTGAGTCAATTACTAAAATATCTATAGCCCCTGAGCGAATCAGGTTATCGGCAATTTCTAAAGCTTGCTCACCGTTATCTGGTTGAGAGATTAACAGGTTTTCTACATCAACACCTAATTTTTGAGCGTAAAAACGGTCGAATGCATGCTCAGCATCAATAAAGGCTGCAATACCACCTTTTTTTTGTGCTTCGGCAATGGCATGTATAGCTAACGTGGTTTTACCGGATGATTCGGGACCATATATTTCAATAACACGGCCTTTAGGCAAACCGCCAACACCCAAAGCCAGGTCGAGCGTAAGTGAGCCGGTAGGAATCACTTCAATAGGCTCAATAGTTGTATCGCCTAATTTCATGATAGTTCCTTTACCGTACGATTTTTCCAGCTTATCCAGTGTAAGCTGTAATGCTTTTAATTTATCTGCGCTTGTGTTACTCATCTTATTTATTTTCTATAACAAATATACTGATTATTATTTAATTACTAAAAAAATTAGTAATTATTTAACTGATTTTTAATTGTATTAACAACTTAAATATTACGTGTTACGTAAATACAAGGCTGGTACAACAAAGTTTAAGTTTAAGGCTTATTCTATAAAAGTAAAGGTAATTATTGAATTAATATTAGGAGAAGATGCCATTAAAAAAAGGAGAGTTTATACCAGCCATTGTTAAGCGGGTAGCGCGCTATAATTTTAAATATGGATGGCATGGCCGTTACAGCAATTGGGCCGAGGCGTTGAAAAAGTCTACAGGTTATAACGCCCAAACAGTTTTACAACGTGTAAAGGATGCCGCTTTAAAGGTACAAAGCGGACAAGCAAAATACGAACGCGATGGCATAGCGCAAGACCATGTGGAAGTGTTCTATCCTTTATTAGCCACCTTGCTTTGGATAGCGTCTCAAAATAATAATCGGTTAAGTTTGATAGATTACGGCGGCTCGCTGGGTACATCGTACCGGCAAAACTTTCCGTTTTTAAAACACCTTGAAAGCCTGGAGTGGAATTTAATTGAGCAAAAAATGTTTGTTGACGAAGGACGTGAAAATTTTGAGAACGAACATTTAAAATTTTATTATTCGTTAGAGGATGTATTATCTGTTGCTTCACCACAACTATTATTGTTTTCGAGTTCGTTACAATACATGGAAAAACCTTATGAATTGCTCGGAAAAATTAAGGAAAGCAGTATTGAGTACTTAATGATTGATAGAACGGCTTTTATCAACGAGCCACATGATCGACTCACTATCCAAACTGTACCTCCTGCATTTTATGACGCCTCATATCCCTGCTGGTTTTTCAGTGGGCAAAAAATGAGTAATTTCCTGGGAGATACTTTTGAGCCGGTGTATAATTTTGAATCGGGTCAAAAGGTGATTTTGGGATTGAATGAGTTGGACTATACCGGTAGGCTATGGAAGCGTATATAAAAGAAAAATATTTAATTAAACTGCCCCTATAGCTTAATGATGCATCGGGGAATTTTATCAAACTTGCTAAAAAAGAATACTAATTGACTTGATGATGCAATACGTATGCAATGACGTAAGCACGATGATTTACTGTGCCTTTACTCATAGTATTGGTTAATTCGTTGCTACTTTAAACCAATTGTACTCATAACCCGCTAAATTAAGTTTTAACTCCCCATTACTTATTGCTGTGTTCTGCTTGCTTTTTAGCAAACTTTTAAGTGTTGCATTTGCAGTTAAATCTGATTTGATGGTAACCTCTTCGGGTTTACTACTGAAATTATAAATTGATATAGTGGATTGACCTTGATAGTCGAATTTAATAGCCAAGGTTTTATCGTTACCGGTATCTAAAATTTTCCATGCGCCTAATCCAATTTCGGGACATTTTTTGCGTGCTGCTATCAGTTGCTTAATGATATTATAGATCGAGCGCGGATCTTTCTCTTCAGTTGCTACATTTATCTTCGGGTAACCATATTCACCCAATTCAATCATAGGGCGGTAGGGGGTGTTACTGTTGGTGAAACCGGCATTGGGTTCGGTATTGTTCCATTGCATAGGGGTGCGCACCGATATGCGCTCCTGTAGCGTAAGATCATCGCCCATGCCTATTTCTTCACCATAACGTATAACCGGAGTGCCGGGTAACGAAAACAGCAGGCTATAACTCAATGCCAGCTTTTTAGGGTTATTGATCATAGGAGCCAGCCTGCGCCTGATGCCACGGTCATAAAGCTGCATGTTTTTTTCGGGACCAAATTTGCTGTAAACTTTTTCGCGCTCCTTAGCCGATAACCGTCCTAAATCGATCTCATCATGATTGCGCAAAAAATACGCCCACTGTCCTTGTTTTGGCTTATCGTGTGTTTTGTCGAGGGCTTTTTTAAACGTAGCAGCGTTTTCATCGGCCAGTGAATAAAACAAGTATTGGTTAGCATGAAAATTAAACATCATTTGCAGCCGGTTACTATTCTCACCAAAATACAGCAGGTTCTCTTTTGGAACCACGTTGGCTTCACCCAATAAAATAGCGTTGGGATTGCGCTCTTTAACAAATTTGTTAATGGCGGTCAGAATGTTAAACATTGGTTCAGCACCATCGCCTGCTGCCGGTCGGTCAATAATAAAGGGAACCGCATCCAGCCTGAAACCATCTAAACCTGCCTTTAACCAATGATCTAAAATATTCAGGCTTTCTTTTTGTACCTCTTTGTTCTCAAAGTTTAAATCGGGTTGAAAATCATAAAACCGGTGAAAGTAATACCGTTTGGCAATTTCATCATACGTCCATGTCTCGGTTTGCACACCTGGGAATGCCATACCTTCATCATAGTTTTTAGGGCGCTGTTTTGACCATACATACCACGATGCATATTTAGAATTACTATCGGCCCGGGCTTTTTGATACCAGCTATGCTGAATAGAAGTGTGGTTCAGCACAATATCCATCATTACTTTTATGCCTGTTTTATGCGCGGCCTGCATAAAGCGGTCAAAATCGGCTTTTGTTCCGGCCTTACTGTAAATGGCATAGTAGTCGGTAATATCGTAGCCGTCATCTTTATTTGGTGTAGGCTGAAAAGGAGCCAGCCAAATAACATCTACTCCTAACTGTTTAAGGTAAACCAGTTTTTGTGTTAAGCCGTTAAAATCGCCAATGCCGTCGCCATCACTATCTTTAAATACACGAACATCCAGGTTGTAAATAATACTATTCATGTACCATAGGTTAGCGTTTTCGGTATGCTCTTGCTGCTCTTTTTTTTCAGGATTTTTACAACCCGGAAAAGCTATGGTAATACAACAAATAGATATAGTAAGCAGGAATCTGCAATAATGAATGTACCTATTTTTCATGCGCTTAGTTAATGTACTAAACTATAAAGCAAAAAAAAGCGAATTGTTTAGGCTGTTTTAAACAAAAAAACCCGGGCTGCTATAGCCCGGGTTTTAGTTATGAAACAAAGAAGCCGGATATTAAACGCCCAAATCCTTAATAATAGCATCTATTTTAGCCTCCAGTTGTGCATCAACCTTGTGATATTCTTCCTTACTTGCCAGCTTGGTGTTTACGCTGCAGTAAAATTTGATCTTCGGTTCGGTACCAGATGGACGTGCCGATACAATGCTGCCGTCTTCGGTAATAAATTGCAGCACATCTGATTTTGGCAGTTCAATAGGTTGGGTAGTACCCGCAACCAGGTCGGTTTCTACACGCTTGCCGTAATCTTTCAAGGCAATAACTTTTGATCCGCCTAAGGTAGCAGGTGGATTAGTGCGGAACTTTTCAATCATGGCTACAATCTCTTCGGCGCCACTTTGTCCTTTTTTGGTAATAGATATAAGTTTTTCTTTGTAAAAACCATATTCCAGGTAAGTGTCTATTAGCGCTTCAAACAGGCTGCTGCCTTTGTCTTTGTAAAAGGCGGTCATTTCGGCAATAAATGCAGCCGAAACCACAGCATCTTTATCACGCACCAGTTCACCTATCAAATAGCCGTAACTTTCTTCGCCGCCGCCAATAAAGGTTTGCTTACCTTCTAATTGGGTCATGATTTCGCCAATGTATTTAAAGCCGGTCAGTGTGTTATAAAACTTCACGTTTTTAGCCTTGGCAATCTCTTCAATCAGATTGGAAGTAACAATGGTTTTAACAATGTACTCGTTGCCGGTTAGCTTCCCTTTTTCTTGCCAGGCCGATAGTAGATAGTTGATCAATAAACTACCTGTTTGGTTACCATTGAGTAAAATAAACTCGTTCTCGGTATTTTTAACGGCAATACCTACACGGTCGGCATCGGGGTCGGTAGCCAGTACCAGGTCGGCATCAACTTCCTGAGCTTTTTTTAGGGCCAGGGTTAAAGCTTCTTTTTCTTCGGGGTTTGGATATACTACGGTTGGGAAGTTACCATCGGGCGTGCTTTGCTCTTCAACCAGTATCACATTCTCAAACCCAAATTGCTTCAAGGCTTTAGGCACTAAAGTAATACCGGTTCCATGGATAGGAGAGTATACGATCTTTAAATCTTTCTGATGCTGTATAGCTTCCGGTGATACAGATAGTTCGGTGATTTTATCCAAATAAATCTGATCAATCTCTTCGCCTATCATTTCTACATTTTCGGGTACGCGGGTAAACTTCACATCATCAATGCTGGTAATAGCAGCAACTTCGCTCAATACCGCTTTATCTTCGGGCGATACAAACTGACCACCATCGGCACCGTAAGCTTTATAGCCATTGTACTCTTTAGGATTATGCGATGCAGTTAACATAACCCCGCTTTTGCAACCTAAATGGCGGATAGCGAAAGACAACTCAGGCGTAGGGCGTAGTGCTTTAAAAAAGTATACATGAATACCGTTGGCCGAAAATACATCGGCTGTAATACCGGCTAAAAGATCAGAATTATTACGGCTATCGTGCGCAATGGCAACTTTAATTTTTTCGTTAGGATAGGTTTTGTTCAGGTAGTTAGCCAGGCCCTGTGTGGCCGAACCAATAGTATACTTGTTAACACGGTTAGACCCCGGCCCCATTAATCCGCGTAAACCGCCGGTACCAAATTCCAAATCGCGGTAAAACGAATCAGTTAAATCGGCATAAGCTTTATCATCCAATAATTTTTGAATGGCTTGTTTAACATCGGTGTCATAGTTTCCTTCTAGCCAGGCATTGGCTTTTTGAAGTATGGCTGCGTCTAATTCCTGCATGGTGTTTATTTATATTATTCGGTTGATAGTATTGTGTGTGTAAATTCAAATATGGTAATAAAATTGGTGTATTACCTACACAAGGTACATAATGTAACTTATTGTGTAATGTTACAATTAACAGGTTAAATTGTGTGCATAACAGAGTTAAACTTTTGTTAGGATAAAAAAAGATTAACGAACCTTTTAGTTTAAATTGTGTTCCACTAAATAAATTCTCCGGTTATGAAAGTTAACTCAAGTGTAAAGTGTGTTTTGTTAAGTACTTGTTTAGTGCTATTTGCTTCGGCAGCGAGTTTTGCTCAAAAGGTTGCCAACTACTCTTTTGGCAAATATGGCACTGCCGAGTATGAGCATTTCTCGTTTTGGACTAAGGCCGGAAAACGAACCGAGGTTAATTACACTTACGGAAAAGATGGAAAAGAACTTGCCGCTAAGTACTTAGGCACAGGTATTTATAAACAACAAAAATGCTTCAAAGTTGAATTGACGGGCAAGTGTATAGTTTATATAGTACCCTTGGGTACCAAATTACAAGTGGCCGCACTTACCAAAAATTACCATAATGTGTTCAACTGGGAGTACGAAGGTCCTGTTAACGGCTTAGGTACGTTTTGCGATGCCTGCGCAGAAGATGAGAAAGAAGCGATAAATATAATAAAGGAATCCTATTTGAAATAGTAACAGCTGAATTTCGTTAGTTGATCAATAAACGCTAACGCACAGGCGAACATCTTTTCAACAAAACGCCCGCTTGTTTTATGGTAAGCGGGCATTTTGTAATTAAATTCAATGCTTATTAAGCCGGATTGGTTAATTCAGCCAAAATGGTACGTCCGCCTTTAACTTTATCGCCTAAGGCTACGTTAATTTGGGTGCCTATCGGCAAAAATATATCTACGCGTGAGCCAAATTTTATAAAGCCAAATTGCTCGCCTTGTTCAACTGCTTGTCCTTCTTTAACATACCATACAATACGGCGGGCCAATGCACCGGCAATTTGACGGAACAATACCGTTACGCCTTCGGGGTTTTCAATGGCAATAGTAGTGCGCTCATTTTCGGTAGATGATTTAGGATGCCATGCTACCAGGTATTTACCCGGATGGTATTTAAAGTATTTTACCATACCAGCAATAGGGTTGCGGTTAACGTGAACGTTAATAGGCGACATAAATACCGAAACCTGTATGCGTTTATCTTTTAGGTATTCGGTTTCTTCTACTTCTTCAATTACCACTACTTTACCATCGGCAGGGCATATTACATGCTGGTTGTGCGTGGTAACCGCAAATTTAGGGCTGCGGAAAAACTGCAGTATGATAATGAATAGTGCAAAGGAGAGAATGTAAACCAACCATCTTAAAATCTGGTTGTCAGGAAAGAAAAAGTGTACCAGCGCATTCAGTATAAAAATGACCAAAATGCACAGGGCCATGGAGGTGTATCCTTCTTTATGAAAAGTCATAGCTTGTAAATATAAAATGCAAAATTACTAATTAAAAATGAGGTACAAATAGGCAAATACAGCCGGTGCCGATAACAGTAAACCATCAAACCTGTCGAGCAAGCCGCCATGGCCGGGCAGTATACCGCCACTATCTTTAATGTTGATACTACGTTTAAACATCGATTCTATCAAATCGCCCGCGGTGCCAACCACGCCTATAATAATGGCAATAGAAACCCACTGTCGCCAGGCCAGTTCGGTAAAGTATATACTGATAATGTAACCAACTACAGCAGCTATCAAAATACCACCAATAAAGCCTTCCCAGGTTTTTTTGGGTGAGTGGCGTTCAAATAATTTAGTGCGGCCCAGCCACTGACCGGTTAAATAAGCGCCGGTATCGTTAGCCCAAAGCATCAGTAAAAATGCCATAGGAAAATGGATATTATAACCCGTGTTTACATACGCCAAGGCATGAAAAAAGCAAAACGGCACCACGGCAAACATGATCCCAAACAGCGTGTAAGCTATATTAGTAAAAGGATTGGGTAGGTCGCGGTATAGTTCGAGCACTAAAATACAGCCCAAGGTCACCGGTAATAAAAACACATATTTGTAAAGCGGAAAGCTAAACGCAGCATCGGGCGTTGCTAATATATTACGATAGCAGATTGCCCCGAAGTAAAAGAATATCAACGCGCCGTTAACCAACCCGGCAGGTACATTAGGCCTGATGCCGGCTTGTTTAATAAGCTTATAAAATTCCTGTAAACATATAAGGCTTAATAAAAGGTAGAACAGGCCAAATACTACCGGGCCTGCAAAAAAAGAGCCCAACATTACAGCCACAAAAAATATTCCGGTTATAGCGCGTGTTTTCATAAACTAATTTGATTCATAACCATAATCTCTATGGCATGGCTAAAGTTATCCTGGTGAATGTAAACTTCAATATTGCCAAAGCTGCGGTGGGATGATGATTGCCGGTTAAGTAAAACGGCACCTATTTCATGTTCAATAAGTACCTGCTTAATTATTTCGGCCTGATAGTAATCGGTAGAAGTATAAATTTTAACCCAGTTTTTTTCCATTAATGCCCTTGAAGGTCGTTCTTTTGAAGCGACACATTACGGTAACTCCAAAACAAAGCTACGGTAATTAAAATACTTAAAATATATAAACTATAATTAAACGAGTGCGCTTCATCAGGGTTAATGTTGATTTTCTTGTGCTGAAATAGGTAGGTCATAACTACAGCGGTGCCATTATTTAAAAAATGAGCCCATACCGAAGGCCATACGCTACCGCTCCAGGCAGTGAAATAACCGAAGAAAACCCCTAACATCAGCCTTGGTAAAAAGCCGAAAAATTCCATGTGAAAAGCACTGAATAATGCAGCAGTGATCCATATGGCTAAATGGGTATTTTGCGTCCAACGGGTGAAAATGGTTTGCAGGCAACCTCTGAACATTAATTCTTCAGCAATAGCAGTTACCAGGCCTACCAACAGAACAGCTTTTACCATGTCTAACCAGCTATCCATTTGTAATAATGCTTTAGTGGCCTTTTGAGCTGCATCTTCCGATTCCCGCATCCACCTTTCAACGCCTTTTAAAAAATCGGGCAGTACCATTTTTTGATTTAGCGCTATCAGTACTTCCATAATAGGCGCGCTCATCATCATTACTGAAAAAACGATCATCAGCAATACCAGCGGAAATTTAAAACTTGTCCTTGTGTATGCTTCGGTGTCGTGCATCACAAATTTGCCGAAGACAATAGGGGTAAACAAAATAGGCAATGTTGTTCCAAATATTTGAAATAACCACATGGCACTAATGGTTTGTGGTAAGGCCAAATTCATGGCCATAATGTTTTTTAGCGCACCATAGCCATAAAATAGATAAACAGCGCCGGTAGCCAATAAGCTGCCCGCAATTAACAGACCGATAGTTACGCCGCAAAAAATTACAAATTGCATTACCGGACTTATATTAGACTTATATTGTGGTTTTTCGGTGATCATAGAGTTGTTGCAAAATTCGTATTTTTGCAGCGGTTAAAGATAAGCCATGTCTGTAAAAATAGGAAATATTGATTTGGGTGAATTCCCGTTGTTGCTGGCCCCCATGGAAGATGTGAGCGATCCGCCCTTCCGTTATGTGTGTAAGCAGTACGGGGCCGATATGATGTATACGGAATTCATTTCGTCGGAGGGATTGATACGTGATGCTGCCAAAAGCCGCCAAAAGCTTGATATATTTGAGTACGAGCGACCTATAGGCATTCAAATTTTTGGAAGTGACATTAACAGTATGCGCACCGCTACCGAAATTGCCACACTGGCAGGTCCCGACCTGATGGATATTAACTACGGTTGCCCGGTGAAAAATGTGGCTTGCCGCGGTGCCGGTGCCAGTTTATTGCAGGACATTGATAAAATGGTAGCCATGACCAAAGCGGTTGTGGAAGCCACTCACTTGCCTGTAACCGTTAAAACCCGTTTAGGCTGGGATGATAACACCAAGAACGTTTATGAAGTAGCCGAACGGCTGCAGGATGTAGGCATTAAGGCGCTAACCATACATGGCCGTACCCGTGCGCAGATGTATAAAGGCGAAGCCGATTGGTCACTAATAAGAGAAATTAAGAAAAACCCAAGGGTGCAGATACCAATATTTGGGAATGGTGATATTGATTCGCCTGAAAAGGCCGCTAACTGGCGACTGGAGTACGGTACCGATGGTATGATGATAGGCCGTGCAGCTATAGGTTATCCCTGGATATTCAGAGAGATTAAACATTTTTTTGCTACAGGTGAGCATCGGGAAAAACCTACTATTGCCGAACGTATAGACGCCTGTAAAACCCACCTGCAAAAATCAATTGAATGGAAAGGACCTAAAACCGGCATTTTTGAGATGCGCAGGCATTATTCTAACTACTTTAAAGGCCTTGATAATTTTAAAGAGTTTAGGATGAGAATGGTATCAACCGAGAACATTGAAGAACTATATGAAATATTGTGGCAGATAAATGAGCGCTACACACCCGAACTGGCTTGATTATTGATTTGCTTACCGTACAACACTAAATAATGGCAACTACTACTACTATAACAGACGGCGTGAAGATCTCTGTGGAAATACAATACCAACCCGAGTACTCTAATCCGGCAAGTGAGCATTTTATGTACGCGTATAAGATAAACATCGAAAATCTGAGTGATTACACGGTGCAATTATTGCGTCGTCGTTGGGATATATTTGATTCTAATGGCAGTCATCGTGAGGTAGAAGGAGAAGGTGTTGTAGGGCAGCAGCCTGTAATCGAACCAGGAGAATCGCACGAATACATATCTGGCTGTAATTTAAAAACCGATATGGGTAGCATGAAAGGTGAATATCAAATGCTGCGGATGATAGACAATACATTGTTTGATGCCCAGATTCCTGAATTTTATTTGATAGCGCCGTTCAAACTGAACTAAGAACTATTTAAATGATAATGTAAAAGTCCCGGTTTTATTAAGCCGGGACTTTTTTGTTTTTAGGGTTTGACCCTCATAGGGTAAATGGAGATTTAACAAACACTATAGATCTATCCTAATAATGATGATTTCGAGTTATTAGATGCAAAGCTATAGTACAATCTTTTTAGCAACGCCGGACGCTTTACCGCACCTAAGCCACCAAGCATTACAGGGTCTACTATAACTTTAATGTTGTAGGAGTTTTTTGCTTTATTTATTTTGATTGTTTTTGATTGATAACCGAGTGCTTTAATCTCAATTGACTTTGTATTTACGGGAACATGTAAGTTGAAAGTGCCTTCTACATTGGTAGTTCCAGATGTTTTGCCGCAGCTTACAAAAGCGTTTATCACAGGCGCGCCGGTTTCATCAACAACTCTTCCGGTTATGGTTTTATAATTAATGGGTTCGGCAGGAAATACTACCTTACCTATGAGCGAGGTTGTTTCGCTTTGCTCTGTTTTAGGTTGGCTAACATTATGGCTTTGCCCTTTAACATATTGTGCCGATGCCAGTACAGCTATAGCCAGCACCATACGTTTCCAAAAGTTAGTAACAGGCAAGTTTTCCTGTTTTAGTTGATTGTTTACAGCCGTAAATTGCTTCGTGCCTATCCGGCCGCAAACATTGTTGACGGCCGACAGGTAACTGATGATCTGCTGGTTAGTCATGGCAGTAAAATCAATAACTGTTTTATTACAGCTGCCACAAAATCGTCCATCATTGGTTTGGGTCATGCTATTCCATTGCTGGCTGCAGGGGTTTGGCAGGGTAATTTTTGTTATAGTTTGCATAAGCTTTACTTTAATATAATACCATGATGCACACAAGAGGCAGATTCCATAAACAGGCATAATTAATTTTTGCAAGGTGTAATTCCCAATTACAGCTTGCAATGCGTAGTTTTTGATTTTAAACGCCATTTTAATGCAGTTAAGAAAAAAATATAATTTTCATTTATAGCTTTTTTCCTAAAAGTCAATGCATTAGATTTGACATATACCAACTAATAAACCAAGTATGAAAAATTTTGAGCAACTGTCTCGTCGTGGGTTTGTACGTACCGCATCTGTAGGCATTGGAGCTTTAACATTAGGCTCGCTGTGGCCTTTTAAAGCAACAGCAAAACCCGGTAAAAAATTAGGCATTGCGCTGGTAGGTTTAGGCGGTTACAGCGGTGGGCAGCTGGCACCGGCCTTACAGCTAACACAGCATTGCTACCTGGCTGGTTTAGTAACAGGCACTCCTGCTAAGGCTACCGAATGGGGCGAAAAGTACAAGATCCCTGCTAAAAATATTTATAATTATCAAAACTTCGATAGCATAAAGGATAACCCTGATATTGATATTGTATACGTAGTACTACCCGTATCCATGCATAAAGAGTTTACCATAAGGGCTGCCAAAGCTGGTAAGCATGTCATCTGCGAAAAACCAATGGCACTTAACGTAGCCGATTGTCAGGAGATGATCAATGCTTGTAAAAAAGCTGGCAGAATGTTATCTATTGGTTATCGCCTGCATTTTGATCCTTATCACCAGGAAATAATGCGGCTTGGCCAAAAACAAGTATCTGGAGCCTTAACAGGCTTTGAAGCAGCTAATGGTTTTAGATGGGGTGGTAACCCTGATGCCTGGCGTTTAAAAAAGGCATTGGCAGGTGGCGGCGGCTTAATGGATATGGGCGTTTACACCATCCAGGCAGCGCGTTATACTACCGGCAAAGAGCCTGTTGCCGTTACCGCCCGTCAAGAGAAAACACGACCTGAGTTATTTAAGGAAGTAGATGAGACGGTATTTTTCGAACTGGAGTTTCCTGGTGGTTTAAAAGCCCAATGTAAAAGCAGTTACAACAACAACTGGAGTAGCTTAAAGGCTACTGCACAACGTGGAAGCTTTGAATTGGATCCGGGCTTTCCTTATAATGGAATAAAGGGTAAATCTACCAATGGCATTATTAGCTACCCGCCCATGAACCAGCAAGCTGCTCAAATGGACGATTTTGCACAGTGTGTTAATAACGGTAAAGCCACCCGTGTACCCGGCGAAGAAGGTTTAAAAGACATGAAAGTAGTGGAAGCCATTTACCGCAGCCTGGCCAATGGCGGCAGAAGGGAATTGGTTTAGTGGAGATTAAAGCGGGAAAATAATTTTTAGTTAGAATAGAATACAAACAAAGTTTATTACCTTGATAGAAATGTAAATGCTTTGCAGCCTGTATTTTACATACCTAATCCGGCATTGAGTGGCTACATCAGCCACATCATGATCATGCAAGCGCACTTCCCTGCCGGCATGGAACATTTGGTGTACCCGTTTCCGCCGACTCCACAGCATAGTATACATTTTTACCCGCGCGATGCCTTGCAATCGCAAATGCTTAATCGCGAATTTACCTTTACGCCCAGTTGTATTGTGGTAGGTCCGCAGGTTACCAAGGTCAACTTAAAAATGGGGCAAGATCATTGCATTGTATCTGTGGTTTTTCATCCCGGTGGCCTGCACCGATTGCTTAAAATGCCTTTATATGAATTGTTCGATGAACCGTATGATGCCGCTTGGCTGTTAGGCAGCGGCATTAATCAGGTTGTTGAACAACTCAATGCAGCAGCTAATACCTGGGAAATGAAAGCTATTGTAGAGCAGTTTTTTTTATCGAAGGCAGTAGGTGAGCCCATTGCCGGTTTTGATGTTGCACTTAAACAAATGGTTAAAAGCGAGGGATTGTTGCCAATTGAATTGGCTGCCTCAATAGCCTGCCTAAGCTTGCGACAATTTGAGCGTAGGTTTAAAGAGGCTATGGGGTATTCGCCCAAGGTGTTTTCGAGGCTCATCAGGTTTTCTAAGGCCTACCGCTTAAAAGAAAAACAGCAGGGCCTGAGCTGGACCGAAATTGCGCATACCTGCGGTTATTTCGACCAAATGCATCTCATCCGCGATTTTAAAGAGTTTACCGATGCTGTGCCTGGCACCATTGCGCTCGAAATTAAAAATGTGCCGATGGGTTTACAGGCAGGGATGAAGTTTTAAAGATGTCGTTTTTGTACTATTTGGCTTGTTGTAGTGGCGGTAGTTTTACAATTATAAAAAACAACAATCATGAAAACGACCATCATTTTATTAGCCGCTGTACTATGCAGCTTTATTACCCAGGCACAAAACAAAAAAGCGGATGCTCAAGCCATCGAAAAACAAGTGGATGCCATGGTAACCAGTTGGAACAACCACAGCTACAAAGACATGGATGAGTATACCACTGCCGATTGCGACTGGGTAAACATTGTAGGCATGTGGTGGAAAAACCGTAAAGAAGTACAGTTTGCGCATCAGGCTTATCATGATAAAATGTTTAGCAAAACGCCTATGCAAAAAAAGAGTGCGACCATACGCTTTGTAAGTCCTACTGTGGCATTAGTGCATTTTACCAGCCATGTAGGTTCGTTTGTTACACCCGATGGTCATCAAATGCCGGAGGCCGATGATCTGGCCTTGCTGGTTTTTGTAAAGCAAAACGGTAAATGGCTGATGACTGCATGCGAAAACGTAGTGATAGACCCTTTGGCGCAAAAGAACGACCCTGTAAAATTTATGCCTAAGTAAGATGCTTTTTATGCGGTTAACTCTTTGGGCTTATCGTATTGAACCATCCGGAATACTAAAACAGAATTAATAAAACCGATATTACCTATGCCTGTTTTTTTACTATAAAACAGATAAGCGATGGCAAAGGTGATTGTACTATCCGAAGCGCCGGATAACCGTAAACTTTATTTTAATGCAGACCACATTTTATACTTCTATGAAGTGGCAGATTTTGATGGTAACAATACCAAAGTGTTTGTTGGCGACAGTAACTTTGATGTGATCGAATCGGCCGAAACTATCAGGCAGTTAATTGAGGTATAAAAAACCAAAGGCCTTGTTTGCATGCAAACAGGCCTTTGGTTTTTTAGAAAATAGCTTTAATCTCTGCGGCTGTTCAATAACTGAACATAGTAAAGTAAGGTAGCCAGCGAACCTAAAGCGGCAACCACATAGGTCATGGCAGCCCACCATAGGGCGTCTTTAGCTTCGTTGTGTTCCCGGCGGGTTTGCATTACGCTATGGTTATTGTCCAACCATGCCAAAGCACGGCGGCTGGCATCAAACTCAACCGGTAGCGTAATAAAACTGAAAAAGGTAACTATACCTAAAGCAACAACCCCAATTAATAGCACCAGCGGGTTGCCCGAAAATATCAGTAGCATCACACCTATCATCAATGTCCACTGCGTTAAAGTAGATGCCGTACTTACAATAGGCACCATGGCCGAACGGAAAGTTAACCAGCTGTATGCTTTTGCATGTTGCACGGCATGCCCGCACTCGTGAGCAGCGACAGCAGCCGCGGCCACACTGCGGCTATGATATACGTCCGGACTTAAATTTACCGTACGGTTTTCGGGGTTGTAATGGTCGGTGAGTTCACCTTCAACCGATATCACCTGTACATTACTAATACCATAATCGCGCAGCATACGCTGGGCAATTTCGGCACCCGAAAGACCTGAGGCCAAACCAATTTCGGCATATTGTTTAAACTTGCTCTTAAAACGCCATTGCACCACCAGGCTTATCAAACCTATGGCTATCATCAGCAACCAGCCCGAGTTCATTCCCCCACCGCCAACGTAACCTGGTATAAAGAGTGATGTGATCATGTTTTATCTTATTTATACTGTAGCATGTTCAAAAAGTATTCCGCTATATAAAATGCATTCTTACATAACAATTGAACGTAAGCTATACGCCAATTTTGCAGTTAGGGTGTTAATTTGTCTTACTACTTAAAAGTGAGCTATTTAACAGTATTAATTAAACATTGCCAGGTTATCAATAAAAATGTGGAAATTGCGTTATTACACCAGTACATTACGGTATGCTAAAATCATGGATAACCAATATCTATTAACAGGGAAAGTATTGTGGTGTTACGATAATGAACTGCAGCAAGCTAATTTGGCCGATGAGTTTAGGGGTATGATGTCGTTTACTATGCCGTTGTATTACCACGAGGGCGAAATCGCATTGACCAGTAATTCTATCATTATTAATGGTGATGCCGATCTGCGTATTCCTTTGGATAACTTGCAGCAACTTTACATGGGTTTCGACGATCATTACCGGAGAACCTTTGTGAAAAACGGCGGCCTGTTTTGGCAGCCCCTTAAAATAAGCTATGCCGATAACTCCCACATGCGATCGGTTTATCTCATTATTGATTTCAGTTGGTTCAATGTACAGAACAAACTATGGTTCGAAACCCTTAAAACCATGTTTAACGAGGAAGATTAGTTTTCGACTGTAATAGTCTCTTTTGAGGCCTGTTTCAGAATGATATAACCCATACTTCCTGCCAAAAGCGATGCTAGTAAAATTCCATACTTGGCCTGCGTGATCATTTCGACATTATTGAAAGCCAATGCCGAAACAAAAAGCGACATGGTAAAGCCAATACCTGCCAAAGCCGCAACACCGGTCATTTGCCTCCAGCTAGCATCCTTAGGTAAGGCAGCAAAGCCTGTTTTAACCATTAGCCAGGTAAAGAGTAGAACACCAATAAACTTTCCAATAACCAAGCCTGCAATTACGCCAATACTCACCGGGTTAAGTAACGACAAAAAGAAATCGCCGCCTACAACAATACCTGCATTAGCCAGCGCAAACAAAGGCATAATTAAAAAGGCTACCCAAGGGTGTAAAGCGTATTCTATTTTTTGAAGCGGCGTTTCGGCGGCTAAGCTTAAGCGTTTAATGTCCTCAATTATTTCATGCTGTTTAGATGTGGTTAAAGTGCTGTTAATTGGAATTTCGTTTTCAAACTCGTAAGATAGCTTACGCAGCTTTTCCGAATAAACTTTTTCATCAATAATAGTGCGCGCCGGTATGGTAAACGCTACTAAAACGCCAGCTATAGTAGCATGCACACCCGAAAGCAAAAAGCCTACCCAAACGCCAAAGCCAATGATAAGGTAGAAGGCTGTGTTGCGTACACCTAATGCATTGGCTGCAATTAAAACCAATAAAAAGCCGCCGCCTATCATTAAAGGCATAAAATGCAGGTTAGTACTGTAAAAAAAGGCGATAACCAGCACGGCTCCCAAATCATCGGCCACAGCCAATGCCGACAGAAAAACTTTAACCGATGATGGGATATGCTTTCCAGCTATAGAAAGTAATGCCAGCGCAAATGCAATGTCAGTAGCCATAGGTATACCCCAGCCGTGCGCAGCTTCGGTACCCCGGTTTATAACAAAGTAGATAAGGGCCGGTACCAGCATGCCACCCAACGCAGCAATCATAGGCATGGAGGCTTTGCGCAAAGTAGATAACTCGCCGGCCATAAACTCACGCTTTAACTCAAGCCCTATCACAAAAAAGAAGATGGCCATTAAGCCATCGTTGATCCAGATGTGCAGGGGATGGCTTAGGACATTACTATTAAATCCTAATGAAAACTTAATATCCCACAGGTGATGATAGCTTTCCTGAAACGGAGAGTTTACCCATATAATAGCCACTACCACACTTAAAAACAACACAATGCCGCTGGTATATTCCTGGTGAATGAACTTACTTACCGGCTTTAAAAGCTGATCGATGGGTGATTTTTGTATGGCCATATAGTTAATAATGCCATAAACATGAATTTGTGGCAAGCAGCATGAAATATATTACAAAAAAGCTACCAGCCGCTCCAATGCCATCCCGCGCGAACCTTTGATCAGCACCGTTGAATTAGTAATGGTGTTAGCTTTTAAGGCGGCAATAGCGTCTTCGGCCGTTTTATAAAAAGTGGCGGCAGGGTAGTTGTATTGCTGTGTATAAAATTCAGTCCCCACAAAGATATGCGCATCGGCAGGCGCTGTTAGAGCAGCATCAATGATAGCTTTATGTTCTGCTGCCGCTTCATTTCCCATTTCAAACATATCGCCCAGTATCATTACTTTATGTTCGGCCTGCATTTTGGCCAGGTTTTCAATAGCCACTACCATACTGCTGGGGTTCGCATTATAATAATCGCAAATGAGCGTGTTAGTAGCCGTTTTTACAATTTGCGACCGGTTATTTTTAGGTTGATAACCTTCTATGCCGGTGTTAATTTGCTCAGGTGTTAATTCAAAATGATGACCAATGCTTATAGCGGCCAATATGTTGTCTAAATTGTACTCGCCGGTAAGATGTGAAGTGGCATTGTAAACCGAATCTCCTGTACCGGCTACTGCCCATTGAACTGATAAAAATGGCGCATTACTAATTAAGCTGCCATTTATAGTATCTAAAAACGAACGCCGGCCATAGTATATTACGTTCTCAAGCCCGCGATTTTCCTGCATTATAATTAAATCGGGGCTATTACTGCTTACAAAGGCAATGCCTCCGCTAACTTTTAGGTAATCGTATAATTCACCCTTGCCTTTTTTAACCCCTTCAACACCGCCAAAACCTTCTAAATGGGCTTTGCCTACGTTGGTAATGAGTCCGTGTGTAGGCTGGGCAATGGTGCAAAGCAGTTCAATTTCTTTTTGATGATTGGCCCCCATTTCTATCACCGCAATTTGATGCGCGTTAGTAATAGAGAGTATAGTTAACGGTACGCCAATATGGTTATTTAAGTTGCCTTGTGTAGCCAGCACGTTATATTGCTGCGATAATACGGCGTTGATGAGTTCTTTAGTAGTGGTTTTGCCGTTGGTACCGGTTAAGCCAATAACAGGAATCTGCAATTGTTTCCGATGGTAACGGGCGAGGTCTTGCAGGGTAATAAGCACATCATCAACCAAAATGGTTTTGTCATTCAGTCGATATTCGGCATTATCAATAATGGCATAAGCGGCACCAGCTTCGAGCGCCTGAGCGGCAAAAGTGTTGGCATCAAACTTATCGCCTTTTAAGGCAAAAAACAAACTGCCCGGCGCAATTTTGCGCGTATCGGTACTAATAACCGGATGCTGCAGGTAAAGCTGGTAGATTTCTTCGATGGCCATGCGCAAATATAAAATAGAAAAGGTTAGTTATAGAAGAGTTAAACAGTTTCCTAGCGATGCTCAACCATCAACCACACTTGTTTAACCACATGGTAAATGGCAAAACCAAAGAATAACACCGCTATACTGGTATTAATTACTTGGTTGCTCAACGCAAATTTGCTTTGAATGTACCTTGCCGACCGTGCATAAATATAAAGGCATAGGAACGATCCGGCGGCCGAACCTAAACTGAAAACGCCTAAGGCAAAAAGTCCCGGTAATATCCATTGGTGAGCCAGCAGGTAGGTTCCGGCTATCATCCAAAAAGGTATTTGCATGGGATTTACAATGCCCAGCAATATGCCGTACCTAATACTTTCGCGAGAAGAATAGTTTGATTTAGGTGGTTTGTTACGGTTAAGCCAGGTGATGGTACCCAAGGTTCCGAATAACACTACCATTATCCAATCGATAATAGTTTCAATGTGGGGTTGCACCGCCAGCCATTTAGCGGCCTGCATAATAAAGAAGGTGAAAAAAAATTCCACACACGAAAAAGCGGTAATGAAACGCAGAGCCTGACGCATGCCCCGGTTAATAGCTATTTGTGTTAAAGTAAGGTTAATATTACCTGGCGGAATATAACCAATGAAGTTGACAATTAGTCCCAGAAATAAGGTTAGGAAAATCATTACTCAAAAGTAATCCGTTTTTTGAGATTACTAAGACCATTTTATTTGAGTTAGCCCCGAAATTAAACTTTCTTTGTGTTTTGTTAGATAGAATACTGAATGCCTGCTGAAAGAATTATTACCCTGCTGCCTGCCGCTACCGAAATTGTTTGTGCCTTAGGGCTCGAAAGCCAATTGGTTGGCCGCTCTCACGAATGCGATTATCCTAAAACCGTAAAGCAACTGCCCGTATGTTCGTACGACCGTATTGGCGCCAACCTGAGCAGTTTGGATATTGACCGTAAGGTAAAGCAGTTGTTAACTAATGCGCTATCGGTTTACGAGGTGAACACTGAACAAATTAAACAACTGCAGCCAGATGTGATCATTACCCAGGATCAATGTGCTGCTTGTGCTGTATCGTTGCCCGAAGTAGAACAAGCTTTGGCTGATGAGTTAGAAAAACCTGCTCGCATTATTTCGTTACGGCCTAACAGCCTGGCCGATATTATGGGTAATATAACCGAGATAGCAGCCGTGTTAAATGTAACAACTGCAGCTAATATTTTGATAGAGGATATGCAGGAAAGGGTAGACCTTATTCAGCATAAATTGAAGTTTGTAGAGAATAAGCCAACAGTAGCTTGCATAGAATGGCTGGATCCGCTCATGGTATCGGGTAATTGGGTGCCTGAGCTGGTAACTATAGCCGGCGGCATTCCGGTTATGGCCGAGGCCGGCAAACATTCGCCTTACGTGCAATGGGAAGACCTGCGCCTGCAGGATCCTGAAGTGATTGTGGTAATGGCCTGCGGGTTTTCAATAGAAAGAACCTTAAAGGAAATTGACTTGCTGCTGCAACTGCCCAATTTTACCGACCTGCAGGCGGTTAAAAACAAACGGTTTTATATAGCCGATGGTAATCAATACTTTAACCGCCCGGGCCCGCGCATAGTAGATTCGATTGAAATACTGGCCGAAATTATTTATCCTAAACAGTTCATTTTCGGGTACGAAGGCGAGGGGTGGAGTAAGTTTGATATTTAACTTAATACTCATTACGTTTCCGGCTATTATAGCGGCCACTGTATGTTCTCAGCAAATGATCTAACTTTTCGTAGCTTATTTTATAGTGTCCAATATCTATCCTGGCTTTGCCACCAGCATAATTATAGCGTAATATACTGCCCATATCGCGCCTGCTTCCCGGCGTAAAATGTTCATTAAATATAAATTCCCAGCTCTGAAATCCGTCTCTAATGGTTTCAATCCCTTTATCGCTTATAATTAACTGCGGCTTGCGTTCAACCAAACTTTTAATCATTGTAAAAATGAGGAATGCCATCCAAGCCATTACACCTACGCTAATGATAGCAATCCATTTATCCAAGTTGGGTCGGAATGCACTTATGGTAATTAACAGCGCTACTGCTCCAATAGCCAGGTAAGCAACTATAAGAATGAGCCTGCTGACCATAGAGAAGTATATAACCGTTTCGGCAGGTACCTCAGCATCATCTTCAAAAATATCGGCCCTTTCAAACTTAATTTGCAGGTTAGCCCACTGTTTGCGTTCACTTTTAGTTTGAAGGGTTACCTTATCTAAAAAGCTGCCGTAGCGCGCAAACAAGGCCGATTGCCGGGCTACCTTGCAAAGTTCATGCACATTTTTTACATTTTCAAAAGCCCATAACTTCCATTTTGTAGTGCGCTTGCTCCAAAACCAGTAAGGAAGAATAGCTAAGGGAATGAATGATATTATCCAAATTAAGCCAAACTCGTAAATATGCTTAACTGTTCCTGGTGCAATGTTGCCTAATACCTTGAAAAATATCACCCCTAAAAACACGAAATAAAACAGTCCTAAAGTCAATAGTATACGGGGTAAAAGCAACATGCGTTTGCCTTTACGTATAGCCTCCATAACCGGTACATTACTGCTGATCTCTTTTATCTCGGGCATCTATATAATTCTTTAAGTGTAGTTATATACCCACGCTCAAACCTGCATAATAATTTCTTAACGGTGCCGGGTTGTAATAGCGGTTGCCTACTGCATTTAAATCGTTACCTAAACTGTATGTTTTATTCAACAAGTTATCAGCTCCGGCAAATAAATTGACTTTTGCTTTGGCACCTGCCTTAAATTGCCACCCGGCTTTAGCTTGCAGCAGGTGATAGCTTTTAGCGTAAACGCTGTTAGCATCGTTAACCGGAATGCGGGCCGTATAATTATGCTGCACAAAAAGGTAAACCGACTGCGGCAACCTAAACTGCAAGCTGCTTATAGCTACTTGCTTAGGCACGCCGGTTAAACGGTTGCCCGAAAAATCAACATTGTTAATGCTGTAATTACGGAAATTAAAACGGCTTAACGTGTAGCCTTCGTTAAACTGTATGCCACGTATAATGCCGCTGGTTGTTGGATTCATAATCCACCCGGTAAAGTTAAGTTCGAAGCCCAACTGCTTGGTGCCGCCTGCATTAATGAAGTAATCGGTTTCATTAGGCAGGCGCTGATTTACAATTGTATTGTTTAAACGATAATAAAATACCGAGGCATCCAGCATCAGGCTTTCGTCACGGTTACGCACTCTAAAACCGGTTTCATAATTCCAGCCGCTTTCGGGTTGCAGGTCGGTATTAATTACATTGTTGGTTGGCCTTACTTCGGCAATGGTAGGGGTAGAGTACCCGCGGCTAACAGATGCCCGCCATATAAAATTACTCAGTATTTGATACGATAGGGCTAACCGTGGCATAAGTTGAGGGGTGAAACTTTTAGTGCTCAGGTCAGATTGATTAAGTGGAAAAACATTTCGGAACTTGTACTGATAATAATTCAAACTTAAAGCCGCTTCTATATTTAAACGGCGGTAAAGTGTAGCTGCATAACGGGTGAAAAAGAAATGCTGGTTGGTGTTCACTACATCTAATGCCTGTGGTTTTCCCTTTTCGCCTTGTAAATTGTCGTAGTTGTTAATAACAGCATTGGTTTGCTGCCACTCGGCACCGAGGTTCAATTTCCATTCCAGGTTGGTTGAGGGTAAGCTGTTCAGTTCAAAGTACGTACGGCCGCCGTAGGTATTTTCTTCGCGCTGCTCGTAATTAGTGATGAACGGGTTGTTGAAATTAACATGAGTGCCAAACACGGTAGCCACATTGCGGATACGATCGGTCAGCCTTACTTCGTTCACCAAACCTCCAAACAACGTTTTAGTAGTAATGCCAATATTTTGCTGAATGGCACTCGGTAGGGTAGCCGTTGCTGGCCTTGAAGCGCGTGGGTTAGCCTCAAACTGTTCCAGGTTTAAACCGCCCGGGGTTTGATATTGTAAGTCAGAATAAAAGCCAATGGCTTTCAACTGGTTGCTTTTGCCGTACTTATGCCTGTCCACTAACTGCACATAATGCCGCTGCATGTAACTATGATCGCGGTAGCCATCGTAGCTTTGGTAGCCTTGGTTAATGTTCAACTCATTAGCACCCCATTTTTGATGGAAAGCTGCGTTTTCATGCAGTAAACCATACGAGCCGCCGGTAAAGCTAACTGATGCCAAACTGCTATCTGCCCCACGGTTAACGGGATTTATGAGTAATACCCCGCCAGAGTTGGCGCCAAATAAACTGCCGTCGGGACCTTTTAATACTTCCAGGCTGTGTATGCTGCCAATGTCTAACGCGTTTAAATACGTGTTTCCACCTGCATCGGTTAACGGGATCTCATCAAAATAGATCTTTACATTACGTACCCCAAAAGGCGACCGCAGCAAGCTCCCGCGAATAGATAACCGGTAACTGCCTGGTGTGCGCTCTTCCATGCGGATGCCGGGCAAAGTATTCATGGCACTCACTAAAGAGTTGTTGGGTTGCAGACTTAATTGTCGGGATGTTAATACACCCACCGAAGCCGGTACTTGTAACACCTGCTGCTCCGATAAATAGCCACGAACGGTTACCGGTTGCAACTTGCGGGTGCTATCGGTTTTTAATAAGGTATCACGTTGTTGTGCATTAATTGTTGCTGTGCAAAAAGATAAAGCAAGAAATAATAAAGTATTTTTTTTTAACATAGGTAGCTGTAGAAAACAAAAATAGCCCTTTTGTTTGAAGGGCTATTTTAATTGGAAATGTATAAGATAATCCGGAGTTTTTAGTCAGAAGTCCTTAGTGTTGGCACAAAGTCGGGTAGAAATTTTACATCAGACTAACGGCTTCCGACTACAACTATTTCTCCGCGCTTACACGCCAAATTTTATTACCCGAATCGTCGGCTACCAATAGGCTGCCGTCTTTGTTCATGGCAATACCCACCGGGCGACCATATACTTCATTTTTAGCAGCATTGGCTACAAAACCAGTCAGGAAATCTTCGGGTTTGCCAGGTTTGGTACCAGTAAACGGAATGGCCACCACTTTGTAACCCACCAATTTACTGCTGTTCCAAGATCCATGCTGACCAATAAACGCAGCATTTTTGTATTTAGCCCCAAAACCATTACCCTCATAAAAATCTAATCCTAATGATGCTGTATGCGGACCTAAAGCTACATCTGGTACCAAAGTTGTTTTAACCAAATCCGGGCGTTCACCTTTGCGGCGAGGGTCTTCATGAGTGCCAAAGTAGGCATAAGGCCAACCGTAAAAGCCGCCTTGTTTAACGCTGGTTAAATAATCGGGAACCAGTTCATCTCCTAATTCATCCCGCTCATTAACAGCAGTCCAAATGGTATTAGTTCCCGGAAAAAAACGTACACCTACCGGGTTACGCAAACCGCTCGCATAAATTTTTTCATTGCGACCATCTAAGTCGACTTCTAAAATATTAGCACGACGGGCCTCATTGGCAATGCCATGCTCTGCCACGTTACTGCCCGATCCTACTGTGATGTAGATCTTCATGCTATCTTTACTTACCAGCAAATTACGTGTCCAGTGATTGTTATAACCACCTGCAGGCAATTTCAAAATGCGGGTACCTGCTTTGGTAATACGGGTATCACCAGGCGAATAAGGATATTTCCATAAGCCATCAGTATTGCCTACATAAAAGTAACGGCCCACCACAGCCATACCAAACGGACGGTTCAACCCGCTCAGGAAAACGCCTTTGTTATCTACTACGCCATCACCATTTTTATCTCTGAAAATCACAATACTGTTAGGACTATCGCCCATGTTTTGCGATTTGTCTTTTCCCACTAATTTCGACCCCATCTTTTTTAAGCCTTTAGCTTCAGTGGTGGCCTGTGCAGCAAATACGTCGCCGTTAGGTGCTACATAAAGATTACGTGGGTTGTTTAAATCTTCGGCATAAAGGCTAACCTTAAAGCCAGCCGGAGCAGTAGGTGTTTTGCCTTTTGGCCAGCCTACAACAGTACAAAATACCTGTGCCGATTTGGTTTCAAATGGTGCTGGTAAATCAACCTGCTGACCTACGTTGTCGGCAACTGTGTCGGCTTTACTGGGGTCGGGTTTTTGCTTTTGCTGGCAGCCGGTAAAAATTGCAGCCGCTACAATTAAAGCGTAGAGGGAGTTTATACATTTCATAATTAAATCTCTTGCTAATACTAAGAGATTTAACCTTATAGATAATTATTTGTTTTGAAGAATAAAAATACCTGTTTTAACATTGATGTTATATGCATTGATTTTTGAAGGTATATTAAACCAATGCTCCCAAAAGAGGGTTGAAAGGGCCTTTAAAACTTCACAAACTTCTCCACCTGTTCATTAACAAACTTAACCGTTTTTTCCTCAAATAAGTCACCTTCGGCATTCATCTCTTTACGAATAAGCGGAATGTGTAAGCGCAGCGGCAACACCGTTAAATGCAGGTAACTGCATACCCCGGCAAAATGATCTATACCGCGTATGTTACCATAAGTGCCCGATGATAAGCCTATGAGCGCCGCTTTTTTATCATAAAAACTATCAGGGAAAGTACAAGCATCTATAAAGGCTTTTAAAACACCAGGGAAGCTGCCATTATATTCGGGGATCACAAATAGGAACTTTTGCGTGGCGGTAATGAGCTGTTGTATAGGTTCAAACTCCGCACTGCGGCTGCCAAACATATCGGTTTGAATAAAGTTGGCAGGCAAATCCTGTAACGAGAGCACGGTAGCCTCCAAACCTTTATTTAACAGTAGCTTTTGATAATATTTAGATAATTTTAGAGTTGAACTTCCGGGGCGGTTTGTTGAGGCAACAATGGTGATCATTCAGAAAAGTGTTTGTAAGTTAGCGGAACATGCAAGGCTGCCGAATTGTTTAAATTCGTATCTTTAGCCCCTGGTTAAAGCGAAGCGAAAGTATAAATTTTTGTTTTACTTTGAGTTAACCGGCCAGCATTGAGTGTTGTAATATTTGAGGTAGAAAAAATGAGTAAAATAATTGCTTTAGCTAATCAAAAAGGTGGTGTAGGTAAAACTACGTCTTCCATTAATTTGGCTGCAAGTTTGGCCGTATTAGAGTACAAAACGTTGTTGGTTGATGCCGATCCGCAGGCCAACTCTACCTCGGGTATTGGCTTTGATCCGCGCACTATAAAAAACAGCATATACGAGTGTATCATTAACCAGATAGACCCGTCGGAAGCTATTCAAAAAACCGAAACCCCTAACCTGGACCTGTTGCCCGCGCATATTGACCTTGTGGGTGCCGAGATTGAGATGATTAACCTTACCGACCGCGAATACAAAATGCGGACGATATTGAACAGTATCCGCGATCAGTATGATTTTATTATTATAGACTGTTCGCCATCGCTGGGTTTAATTACCATTAACGCACTTACCGCAGCCGATTCGGTTATTATACCTGTACAATGCGAATACTTTGCATTAGAGGGATTAGGTAAATTACTGAACACCATAAAAATCGTACAAAATCGTTTAAATCCCGAATTGGATATTGAAGGTATTTTGCTAACCATGTATGATGTGCGCCTGCGCCTGTCAAACCAGGTGGTTGAAGAGGTTCGTACGCACTTTGAAGACCTGGTATTTGATACCATTATTCAGCGAAATACCCGTTTAAGCGAAGCACCAAGCTTTGGCGTATCGGTAATTATGCACGATGCTACCTGCAAGGGCGCTGTCAATTATTTGAACCTGGCGCGCGAGATCATCCGGAAAAACGGATTAGTTCATTCATCGGGTAAGGCAACACCTGCAGCAGTTTAATTTTATAAATGAGCGTAGACAAAAAGAAAGCATTAGGCAAAGGGTTAAGCGCCCTGCTGGATGATACATCGAGCTTAAAATCGCAGCGAAACTTCAGCAGTGCCGAAACTGATGGTGGTGGCCGCCGCGATAATAATACCAACGGCAACGATGGCAGCTTAGGATCTGTAAATGAAATTCGCATTTCGGAAATTGAGATCAACCCTTTTCAGCCCCGTACCGATTTTGATGAACAGGCGCTTATTGAGCTGGCCGAATCTATTAAAGTTCAAGGATTAATACAGCCTATAACCGTTAGGCGGGTAAATTCACATTCTTACCAGCTTATATCAGGCGAACGCCGTTTACGCGCCTGTAAACGTGCCGGACTAAATACCATACCAGCCTACATACGTACCGCTAACGACCAGCAAATGCTGGAAATGGCTTTAATAGAAAATATTCAGCGCGAAAATTTAAACGCCATGGAAGTGGCATTAAGTTTTCAGCGTATGCTGGATGAATGCGGCTTGAAACAAGAGCAATTAGGCGAGCGTGTAAGCAAAAACCGCAGTACGGTAACCAACTACCTGCGTTTGCTGAAACTGCCACCAAGCATACAGGCTTCCATACGCGATGGCGACATAAGCATGGGACATGCCCGTGCTTTAATTACGGTGGAAGATCCTATTAAGCAGGTACACTTACACCAACTGATACTACAACAGGGCCTTTCGGTACGTAAGGTAGAAGAAATGGTGCGTGCTCTGCAAAATGGAGCCGTTAAAAAAGAAGGCAAAAAACCAGAGCCCATACCGTTTCAGGTTCAGAAGATACAGGATGATTTAGCCTCAAAATTCAGCACTAAGGTTAAGTTGAAAGTAGGTAATAAAGGGGCCGGTAGTATTGAGATCCCTTTTTTATCTCAAGATGATTTGGGTCGTATTTTGCAAATGCTCGATTGGTGAAAATGAACAGGATACTTTTCATCTGCTTTCTAACTTTTCTATCTTTTGCCGTATATGCTCAAAAGCCCGATACGGTAAAGAACAAAAGCGTAAACGACAGTTTAACCCGCGTGCGCGATTCGGTAATATCGAAACCTGTTCTTCCTAAAATACTTGCAAAAAGAAACAAGAAGCAGTACAATCCCGATAGTACGCATAGCCCTTCATTGGCGGTTAAACGCTCCGCTTTCATACCCGGCTGGGGGCAGTTATATAATCACCGCTGGTGGAAAGTGCCGCTTGTTTACGGAGGTTTGGTATCGTTAGGGCTGGCGGTAGAATTTAACCAACGCTATTATAAACAATATTTAAGGGTATACCGCCTGAAGCAAAATGCCCAACAGCCCGGCGATGACGATTCGCAGGAAATAAAAACACTGTATAATAATTTAAGTGGAGTAAGTAACACAGCTGTTGAAAGTGCAGTAACGGGCTATCAGCGGAATATGCAGTTAAGCATATTGGGTATTTTAGGCGTATGGGGTATTCAAATGGTTGATGCATATATTGATGCCAAGTTTATACATTCTTACACTATGGACCGCGATCTGAGCTTTAAGATCAGTCCGGGAATAGCAACCAGTCCTGTATATGCCTCCAGCAATATTCGTTCGGTTATGCCGGTTTTAAAACTTACCTTTACCTTAAAGTAAACCTAATCTGTTATTAATCATACAGAACCCTACATTATTTAATACATGAAGATCGCATTATTCGGTTATGGTAAAATGGGCAAAATTATTGAAAAAATTGCCCTTGGCCGTCAGCACGAAATTGTACTGAAAATAGATAGAGATAACCTGCACGAAGCTACTCCCGAAAACCTGCAGCAAGCTGATGTCATCATTGAATTTACCACACCCGCATCAGCTATGGGTAATATCAGTCGTTGCTTCGATTCGGGCGTACCGGTAGTAGTAGGTACAACCGGTTGGTACGAGCAGTTGGATGAAGTAAAAGAAAAATGCCTCGCCGGTAACAAAACGCTGATGTATGGCTCTAACTATAGTGTGGGTGTTAATATCTTCTTCCATGTAAATAAAGTGCTGGCCGAAATCATGAACAAGTATCCTTACTATGATGTGCAGGTAGAAGAAATTCATCACACTCAAAAGCTGGATTCGCCGAGCGGAACGGCTATTACTATCGCCGAAGGTATTTTGAATAACCTGGATAGTAAGGCCGACTGGAAAAATGTATTGGTTAGCGATACTGGCGTAGCAGAGGATGAGACTTTATCAGCAGATCAGCTGCTTATAGAATCGCACCGGATAGAAAACGTACCCGGTACCCATACCGTAATGTACGATTCGGAAGTGGATAGCATTGAGTTTAAACACACAGCACATAACCGTAATGGTTTCGCCTTAGGTGCTGTATTGGCGGCCGAATGGTTGAAAGATAAAAAGGGATTTTACCCGGTAACAGATATGTTTACCTTTAACGCCTGATTAATTAAGGCTTAGCTTATAAAAGAGAATATGAATTGGAAATTCTGGGATAAGAAGAATACAACCGAACCCAAAAAGAAAAAAAGTGCTACACGCGAGTGGGCCGATGCCATTTTGTTTGCTGTAGTTGCAGCCACACTTATCCGTACGCTGTTTATAGAAGCGTACACCATTCCAACCGAATCTATGGAGCGTTCACTTTTAGTGGGCGACTTTTTATTTGTAAGTAAGGTGAATTACGGTGCCCGCACACCCATGACGCCAATTGCGTTCCCATTTGCGCACCATACCATGCCTATTATTAATACCAAGGCTTATTGGGATGGCGTTAAATTGCCATACTACCGTTTGCCTGGTTTAAGCAATGTTAAAAAAGGTGACGTAGTGGTATTTAATTGGCCTATGGAAGCCGATAGTCCGCTATACCGCCCTGTTGATAAGCGCGAAAATTATATTAAACGCTGCCAGGGTACCCCCGGCGATACGCTTTCTATTGTTGATGCGCAGGTGTTTGTGAACGGTAAAGCTAATCCTAACCCGCCCGAAAGCCAAATCAACTATGAAGTGCAGACTAATGGCACACAGGTAAATCCTATGTTACTAGATGATTTGCACATCAGCATGTCGGAGTACAGTCCATATTTCACCATGACCAAAGAATCGGCCGCTAAACTCAAGGGCTTCGGCAACATCACCGTTATGAAGCCACACATCACCCCCAAAAATGAAATGGGCGATGGTGGTGAAGTATTCCCGTCCGACAAGCACTACGCTAAATGGAATCAGGATAATTATGGCCCAATTATCATCCCTAAAAAAGGGTGGACCGTAAAGTTAGACAGCTTATCGTTACCTTTCTACAAACGTGCAATAACTGTTTATGAAGGCAACAAACTGGAAATGAAAGGTAACGATGTATACATCAACGGTACTAAGGCCGACACTTATACCTTTAAAATGAACTATTATTGGATGATGGGTGATAACCGTCATAATTCACTCGACTCCCGCTTTTGGGGCTTTGTTCCCGAAGACCACATAGTAGGCAAAGCCTTATTTGTATGGATGAGCTGGGATACCAACGGAAGCTTCCTCAACAAAATCAGGTGGAGCCGTTTATTTATGGGTATCCATTAAAGAAACTAAAGCCTTAGCGAAAAGCTAAGGCTTTTTTGTGTATGGATGTTTTTTAAAAACATGCCCCTAGAATTCATGTCATTGTAAGGAGCGATAGCGACCTGGCAACCGCACGCTTACATATCTAAACGCGTGCGGTTTCCACACTATCGCTCGTAACAAAATATTATTCCTGGAAATTAATTAACCTACAGCCTCTCTACCCCAAATCGTTCCGCCAGTAAATTCAAATCATTAACTACTGCTTGTACCAGCGGTATGCCGTTCACTATTCTATCCTGTTCTGCTTCCAATTCGGGTTCGCCGGGGATAATTACTTGCTGATCTGGATTAACCGTTTGAGTAGCTTTAAAACGTTCTACCCAGTTATCTAAATTAGCCTTAAAATCATCAACAGGCCTGAACCCATCTACCCGCATAGCACCTAAAAAGTGGCCTATACCTTCTCCCGGCGGATTGGCCGAGGGTTCCATAAAGGCTACGAAAGGTGGCACCCATGGACCATAGTTAGCACCTGATAATACGCCCGATAAAATATCCACCGTTGCACTTAACCCAAAACCTTTATGGCTGCCATGCTCGCGGTCGCTGCCCAGGGGCAGGAGGGAACCGCCTGTTTTAAGTGCGTGCGGATCGGTAGTAAAGTTGCCATCAGTGTCCTGGATCCAGCCTTCAGGAACGGCATTGCCCGAACGTTGGGCTATTTCCAGCTTTCCATTGGCAGCAGCTGACGTAGCCATATCAACAATAACCGGAGGGTATTTGCCGGCCGGAAAAGCATAACACATAGGGTTGGTACCCAGCATGCGTTCGTTGGCAAAGGTGGGGGCTACCAGCGGACTTGCATTGGTCATAGCAAAGCCAATCATATCTTTTTCAACCGCCATTAGCGCATGGTAACCGGCAATACCAAAGTGATTAGAGTTTTTAACCGATACCCATCCAGAACCATAAATTTCGGCCTTTTGAATAGCCACCTGCATGGCAAAAGGAGCCACTACCAAGCCTAATCCTGCATCGCCATCAACCGTGGCCGTTGTAGGAGTTTCGTGTACTACGCGAATGTTTGGAGTTGGATTGATGCGCTGCTTTTCCCATAGGCGTACATAGCCACTCAAACGCGCTACGCCATGCGAATCTATACCCCGCAGGTCCGACTTCAACAATACATCAGCAGCTAATTCAGCATGTTCTTTTGAGCAGCCAATAGCCAGGAAAATATTTTGGGTAAAAGTGCGTAGGATAGCTTCGGGAAAATTGTTTTGCATGGTATGCAAAGCTACATGATTAGTGAGTGTGATGCAATCACTAAGCTACAATCATATATACTTGTGTCATGCTGAGCTTGTCGAAGTATTCGACGCTCTGCTAAGTCTTAGACTGGCTCAAACTGACAAGGCTAGCCGTTCAGAATACTACTCCGATAACACCGTAAACTTAAAGTCTAACGGTTCAAAGTTGCGGATCAACTCATCTATAAAAACCTGTCCCCATTTTACGTAGAACAAACCAAAGTTTTCGCTGCGTTCCTGTAAACTGTTTTTAGGGAATATTTCCTGTTTAATGGTTTCTATTTGTTGCAGGCGGGTTTCGTAGTTACGCTTTTCGGCTTTGGTTAACTTGGTTTCGAGGTTATCTATAGCGTGTTTTAAACGGGCTTGTACCGCACTGGTAGAAGGGGCTAACGTCGGATCGATTTTGTGAGCACGTAGCTTTAGCTTTTCAAAAATACACTGTAATTCGCGCCATTCGTCTTTTAAAGAAAGTTCATGCTGACTATGGCTTTTGATCCAGTCGTTCTTGATCTCATCGGTTGTTTTAAATAACTGGGCAGCGGTCAATTCCATCTTTTGGATCTTCGCCGTAGTTTCTTTACGGATAACCAAACCGGAGTTACGCAAGATCAGGATAGGGAAGGTAACGCCATAGTGATCGAAGTTAGCTTTTAATTGCAGCCAGTATACAATTTCGGCACCACCGCCAATGTAGGCTAGGTTAGGTAAAATGTATTCCTGGTATAAGGGGCGCATCACCACGTTAGGACTAAAGCGCTCGGGATGCTGATCTATTTCCTGCTCCAGTTCGGCTTTGCTGAAACGGATCTCGGTATTCAGCACATGGTATTGGTCGCCTTCCTGAACAATACGTTCTCGCAAATTATCCTGCAGGTAGAAAAAGTTGATCTCCCGCGGATTTACCTGAGTATGCACACCTAAGCCTTGCAATAAGGTGTTGCTATCGTTGATATGCTTGAAGCTATTTTGCTCAATTATGTCTTGCTTGATGATGCCGGTAAACTGTTGTTTCAGGCGATTATCGTCGGCATCAATAATGACTAAACCGTACTGACCAAACAGAGCATTAACCAGGTAACGCATAGCATCTGCCAAAGTATTGTGCTCGCCGTAAGCTGTTTCTACAATCTCAGCCAGTTCGGCCGAATGTCCGTCTAAACCTAAAATGCCTTTATACTGGTTCAGGCATTCACGAAAAGTGCTAATATCCAAACGGCCCGTCGCACCGCTTACTTCCTTATTCCACTGAATTTTTTTACTGCCAATGTTGGTGTAATTGATCTCTGCAAAATCATGATCTTCGGAAGCCATCCAGTAAACCGGTACAAAATTTTTATCGGGAAAAGCTTCCTCTAACTGTTGACACAACTTAATAGCCGATACAATTTTGTATAGAAAATACATAGGCCCGGTAAATACATTCAACTGGTGACCGGTAGTAATGGTATAGGTATTATCTTGCTTTAACAGATCGATGTTGCCTTTAACAGTAGCCATAAAAGGCATTTCGGGCGCATTAGTTTTACTGTATTGTTCGGTTAAAACCAGGGCAAGCAACCCGCGGTTGGCAGTTACTTTTTCGTTTTCAAGCAACTGGGTAAAGCCTTTCAGATCGGGGCGGTAGCTGTAAAACGATTTCAGTTCGGGCACATCGTCCAAATAGTCGGTTACTGTTTTGGAAAAAAAGCCGGTTTCTTGATAATCGATGCAGGTAGCGTCCATAGCTTTCAAAAGTAGGAGCATTATTGATATAGCTCCTACTGCTTAATGTTATTTTACAATTTGTCCATAAAGATCAAAGTCTTCTGCGCTATCGATCTTTACGTTTACAAAACTACCAACAGTAGCATATTGTTGGGTGGCATCAATCAAAACTTCATTATCCACCTCAGGCGAATCAAATTGGGTGCGGCCGGTTAAGTAACCACCGTCAATTTTGTCGATCAGTACTTTATAAGTATTGCCAATTTTTTCCTGATTCTTTTCGTACGAAATGCCTTGTTGCAGTTCCATAATGGCTTCCACGCGTTCCTGTTTGATATCCTCAGGCACATCGTCCACTAAACTATGGGCATGCGTTTTTTCCTCGTGCGAGTAGGTGAAGCAACCTAAGCGGTCAAATTCTGTTTCTTCCACCCAGTTGTACATTTCTTCAAAATCCTGAAGGGTTTCGCCGGGGTAACCGGTGATAAGCGTAGTACGCAAAGCCATACCCGGTACTTTATCGCGGATGGCATTCACCAAATCGATCGTTTTTTGCTTGGTGGTACCACGGCGCATGGATTTCAGCATATTATCGGTAATGTGCTGCAACGGCATATCCAGGTACTTGCAAATATTTTCACGCTCGTTCATGGCATCCAATATTTCCATTGGGAAACCGGAAGGATAAGCGTATTGCAAACGGATCCACTCAATGCCATCAACGTCTGATAAACGGCGCAGTAATTCGTCCAGGTTACGTTTGCCGTAAATATCTAAACCATAATAAGTAAGATCCTGCGCAATAAGGATGAGTTCTTTAGTGCCTTGTTTGGCCAAACTTTTAGCCTGGTTAACCAACTGGTCCATAGGTGTGCTCACATGCTTACCACGCATCAACGGGATAGCACAAAACGAGCAGGGACGATTACAGCCTTCAGCTATTTTAAAGTAGGCAAAGTGCGATGGCGTGGTGAGCATGCGCTCGCCCAATAGTTCGTATTTATAATTAGCCCCAACGCTTGTTAATATATCTTGTAGATCGTTAGTGCCAAAGTAAGCATCCACATTGGGGATTTCGGCTTGAAGTTCGGGTTTGTAGCGTTCGGATAAGCAGCCGGTTACAATAACCTTACCCACCTTGCCTTGCTCTTTAAGCTCGCTATACTGTAGGATGGTGTCGATAGATTCCTGCTTGGCGTTATCAATAAAACCACAGGTATTAATTACAATAATATCATTACTGTTTACGCTTTCGGCCTCGTGCACCACATCAAAAGCCTGGCCTTTCAGCTGGCCCATGAGTACTTCAGAGTCGTATATGTTTTTAGAACAGCCCAAAGTAACCACGTTTACACGGGGCTTGGGGGTTAGTATGGACTTAATTATTGTTTTTGTATTCATGCTAATATCTTCTTTCCCACTTATCGCTTCTTCTCTTACGTCATTGTCACGTTGCTACGCTCGCAATGACATTGTTGGGTATCTATTTATTGAAAAGGCTGTTTACAAACGCCTTACGGTCAAACAATTGCAAATCGTTCATGCTTTCACCTACGCCAATATATTTAACCGGGATCTTAAACTGATCGGATATCCCTATCACTACGCCACCCTTAGCCGTGCCATCCAGTTTGGTTAGGGCCAGCGCATTTACGTTGGTAGCTTCGGTGAACTGCTTGCATTGCTCAATGGCGTTTTGGCCGGTGGAGGCATCCAGTACCAGCAAGATCTCATGCGGTGCACCTGGAATCACCTTTTCCATTACGTTCTTGATCTTAGTCAGCTCGTTCATTAAGCCCACTTTGTTATGCAAACGGCCGGCAGTATCTATAATAGCTACATCATCGCCATTGGCTACAGCCGAACGCAGGGTATCAAAAGCCACCGAGGCCGGGTCCGAACCCATAGGCTGGGCAACTACACGTACGCCAACACGGTCGCCCCAAAGCTGTATTTGGTCAACAGCGGCAGCACGGAAAGTATCGGCAGCGCCTAATACTACTTTGTTGCCGGTTTGCTTTAACTGATGAGCCAGCTTGCCAATAGTTGTAGTTTTACCCACACCGTTAACACCTACTACCATGATTACATATGGCTTTTGATTGCCGTACTCAAAGCTGTTAAAATCGTTGCTATTGTTTTCGGCCAGTAGGTTCTGGATCTCATCGCGCAGGATGGTATTAAGCTCCGATGTGCTCACATATTTATCGCGCGCTACGCGGGCCTGTATGCGTTCTACAATTTTTAGGGTAGTGGTTACACCCACGTCCGAAGTGACCAGCACTTCTTCCAGATCATCCAGCACATCATCATCAACGGTTGATTTACCGGCAATAACTTTAGTTATCTTAGAAAAAAAGTTATCCTTGGTTTTCTCTAAACCAGTATCTAACGCCTCTTGTTGTTGGGGCGTGCTTTCTTTCTTCTTAAAAAAATCAAATAATCCCATAAGTATTAATGTGCAGATGGTTTGATGTGCAGATTTGCAAATATACGTAAAAGCCCCGACAGGGCAGTGAGACACAAGAACCAAGAAACAGGAACCAAGATAGATATGACATTGACAGGATATGGCAAGAATGCCTTGTCTCTTGCTTCTTGAGCTGGTCTAACAAAAAAAGCCCTCTTGCAAAACAAGACGGCTTCTATATCTTTACTAAAAATTAATTACTGGGCTTTAGCCAGGTCAATTGCATCCTTAACGTGATCGTTATGAACGATTGCTTCTTTAAATGAATAAGCACCAGTTTTAGGCGACTTAATCATGGTAATTACTTTAGAGTACTCTTTACCTTTACCTGTTTTCAGGGTTGCAACTACTTTCTTTGCCATATCTTGTTAATGTTTGAGTTATTGAATGAGTGAATGAGCGGGTGCTGAAAACAAATCAACTACTTAACTCAATCAACTAATCAACCAATAACTGATTACTTAATTTCTTTGTGAGTGGTTACTTTACGTAATACCGGGTTGAATTTTTTCAATTCTAAACGCTCGGTTGTATTTTTCTTGTTCTTGGTAGTAATGTAACGAGACATACCTGGCATACCGCTTTCTTTATGCTCGGTGCACTCTAATATTACCTGAACTCTATTGCCTTTTTTAGCCATCTTCTTGGTTATTATGTTGTTGGTAATTGAGTTATTGTGTTTAAGAGTTATTAACTATTGGGTAAGTAACTCAATCAACTAATAACCTAATCAACCAATAACGATCTACTAAATGTATCCTTTTTTAACAAATTTATTTAAACAAGCAGTTATACCATTTTTACTAATGGTTTTTACAGCTGAAGTAGATACTTTAAGGGTGATCCATTTATCTTCTTCAGGGATATAAAACTTCTTGATTTTTAAGTTAGGATAAAACTTACGGTTAGTCTTAACGTTTGAGTTAGAAACGTTATGGCCGCTCATCGGGCTTTTTCCTGTTAAATCACAAATTCTTGACATGACAAAACTATTTTAAGTGTCTTTTTCTAAAAGAGTGTGCAAATATCAGAAAATTAAGTTAATAATTCAACACATGTCGCAAAAATTTTTCAAAAAGATTGCATGCCCTGTTTCAAGCTATAAAATAGCCTAACTTCATCAGCATCAGTAGCGTTAAAATTACCTTTAAAAGCGGTAGTAGAACATAGCGTGTAATGGTAAAATAATTATCTTGCGCTACCAATATATTTAATACCCTATTATGAAGATCACCTCGTTTGAGCAATATCAGCAATTATATGATCAAAGCGTAAACCAGCCCGAACAGTTTTGGGAAGATGTGGCCAATACCTTTCAATGGCGCAAAAAGTGGGATAAGGTTCTCAGTTGGAACTTTAAGGAACCCAACATCAAGTGGTTCGAGGGCGCTAAACTTAACATTACCGAAAACTGCCTCGACCGCCACCTGGAAACCAACGGCGATACCCCGGCCATTGTTTGGGAACCTAACGACCCTACCGAAGATCACCGCGTAATTAGCTACAGGCAGTTGCATTTTAAGGTTAGTCAGTTTGCCAACGTGTTAAAAAATAACGGCGTACAAAAAGGCGACCGCATTTGTATTTACATGCCCATGGTGCCCGAACTGGCTATTGCTGTACTGGCTTGTGCGCGTGTGGGTGCGGTGCATTCGGTAATATTCGGCGGATTTTCGGCACAATCGATTGCCGATAGGATACAGGATGCGCAGTGTAACGTGGTAATTACCGCCGATGGTGGTTTCCGCGGCCCTAAAGATCTGCCGCTGAAATCGGTGATTGATGATGCGCTGGTGCAGTGCCCATCGGTTAAGCGGGTAATTGTGTTAACCCGCAGCCGTACCCCGGTGAGTATGATCAAAGGGCGCGATGTGTGGTGGGAAGACGAAATTAAAAAAGTAGAAACCCAGGGAAACCCTGCTTGCCCGGCCGAAGAAATGGACGCCGAGGATATGCTATTCATCTTGTATACCTCCGGTTCTACTGGGAAGCCTAAGGGTGTTGTGCATACCTGCGGCGGGTATATGGTATATACCGGTTACACGTTCGATACCGCTTTTCAGTATCAAAAAGGGGAGGTGTATTTTTGCACGGCCGATATTGGCTGGATCACCGGTCACTCTTACATAGCTTATGGTCCGCTTACGCAGGGCGCTACCAACTTAATGTTTGAGGGCGTACCTACCTGGCCCGATGCCGGCCGCCTGTGGGAAATTGTAGAAAAACACAAAGTCAACATTTTATATACAGCGCCAACGGCCATCCGCTCGCTCATGAGCTTTGGTAACGATGTGCTGAATGGTAAAAATTTAAGTAGTTTAACCAAGCTGGGTTCGGTAGGCGAACCGCTGAACGAGGAAGCCTGGCACTGGTTTGATGAAAAGATTGGCCATGGCAAATGCCCTATTGTAGATACCTGGTGGCAAACTGAAACCGGCGGATTTATGATTTCGCCCATTGCCGGTGTAACGCCGCTTAAGCCGGGCTACGCCAGTTTGCCGCTACCGGGTGTGCAACCAGTACTGGTAGATGAGAACGGCAAGGAGATAGCAGGTAATGGCGTAAGTGGTAACCTGTGTATTAAGTTTCCTTGGCCGGGAATGCTGCGCACTACTTATGGCGACCATGAGCGCTGCCGTCAAACCTACTTTGCCACTTACGAAAACATGTACTTTACCGGCGACGGCTGCCTGCGCGATGCCGACGGCTACTACAAAATTACGGGTAGGGTAGATGATGTGCTCAATGTATCGGGTCACCGCATTGGTACGGCCGAGGTTGAAAACGCCATTAACATGCACAGTAGTGTGGTGGAATCGGCCGTGGTGGGTTACCCGCACGATATTAAGGGACAAGGCGTATACGCGTTCGTGATTTCGCCTAACAACCATGGCGATGATGACCTTACCCGCAAGGATATTTTGATGACCGTAACCCGTATTATAGGGGCCATTGCGAAGCCCGATAAAATTCAGTTTGTAACCGGACTACCCAAAACCCGGTCGGGTAAAATTATGCGCCGCATCCTCCGCAAAATAGCCGAAGGCGAAACCGATAATTTGGGTGATACCAGTACTCTGTTAGATCCGGGTGTGGTGGAGGAAATTAAGGCGGGGGCATTGTAACAGTCTGTTGTCTGAACCGGAATTTTAAGAATCTGTGGGACAGACAGAATTGAACATACAGTTGAGCAGAGCTTTTGAATAGAAGGCTCTGCTTTTTTTATCCCCTCTCGAGAGGGGCAGGGGTGTGTTTCTTTAAGCGATAGGTCTTGACTCTTAGCTCCGCTTCCGCAAGGGGTTCCATGTGGCTTAACCATTTAATCGATTTATAATGACCACTGATTAACATACCTTATCGCTTATTCACAAGTGTTGCCCTTGCAATAGCGGGGGTTATTGGATTATGTAAATGGATAGATAGGGGTTAATATGCTGGAGCTTTCACTGACATAACAGAATCAAGATTTGTTCGGTTCCATTTAAGTAATTGTCCTCTTGTAAAAGTGTCGAGTTGATTGCTTTTATAAAATTTAAGACAATTATCAAATACTTTTTTCCCCTGCGCACCTTCACTAACAGTAGTGAGAGAACTTATGGAGTCGCTTTTTATTTTTTTAATAACTGGGTTTAGTAATTGCTTAATATCATCTTCCATTATAATATTTATTGGATCATGAAAAGATTTATCTGTTAGTAAGAATTTCATCCTTACTGCACTGTCACTTATTCCTGTGATTACACAATTACAAAAAACTAGATCTTTAAACCGGTTTTTCCATTCAGCTTCTGTACGTTTCTTTTTTATTGAATTAGCATGCTTGTTGTTGTTCCCGTCATCGCATGCAATGAAAGTTATATTCAACAATATCGATATTATAATAGCTTTTACTTTCATTGTAACTCCCAAATGAATATATCTTTAATTCCTCCCTTGGCGTTAAAGTAACATCCGCCATCGCATGTGCCATCCATTAAGTCAACATGTCCGGTAGCATCAAAGCCTGTACTTCTACTTGTGTCATTCGGCAACATTGCATATATGCCTTTTTTACTGGCAATAAATAAACCAACACTTTGTCCCCATTTTCCAGCCTGTGTGGAGTTAATATGATTTCCGCCGCTAGGTACTCCAAACGTTTTCTTCATCCAAGAAATCATGCTGGCAGCTCCCATAAAATAATATTTGTTGTCAGCTCCTTTAAAAGTGATTTCTTTCCCTGCATTAATTATATGTGGAATTGTGATGCCTGAATAGTTTAATGCTCGAGAAAGTCTGGCTGCGCATGTATTTGCGTTCTGAGCTGGATGATCTTGATAGAGTTGACCTATTCTTCCTCCTATTGCTGCATAAAGTTTAGCTGGAGTATTGTATAAATTGTCAGCATGCTTAGGATAGGCATCTTTGAATGATTGAAACGTTGGTAAATTTTGATTAGGAAATGTTAAGCTAGGACTATTCCAAAAACTTTCATCATATTCTGATGCTTCACCTTCTTCCGTTCCTTCTGTAATTGACAAATATTGGTTCTTGAAAATCTCCAAACCCACACCTGGATTAGCCATCAAATAATCTACCGCCCAATTTGTAAAATCGATGGTTTCTGGGGTAATGCCGTTAGTTTGGAGGTAATTGTTTAATACCATAGAAATTGCTGCGTTGCTGTGCAAAAAGCTTGATTTGCCAACATCGGTAATGGCCAGTGTGAGTATTAACAGGGCTGCAGGGGTTGGAGTAGGTACAGGTTTATAAATTGGGCAACCATTACTGCTAATGGCGCCTAGGGTTTGATGGTTGCTAATCGACATTCCTCCGCTTGCTGGCGGGCATGGCTCATCTTGGTCCATATCGTCGCCATTATATCCGTTCCAGCCATCATTAATAAAACCATTATAGCCATTTATGTATCCACTATATACGCCATCGTACACAGAACCAAATCCATTGTACCAACCGCTTGAGCTGCCACTGTAACCACTATTGCTACCGCCGCCTCCGCATAATGCCCCCCAAAGAAAATCACATCCATCCAAGCGTCCCTGGTAGAAATAATTATAATCTCCAGGTACGCCAAAAAAATACCCTACCGCTTCTACAACCCACTTAATAGCATCCCAAATATCACGTAAAAAATTCATAGGCTTATATTTGGTTTCACCTTTATTCAAAGCTGCGTTTTGATAATCAGACATCTGGTTTTGGGTAATACTCCCTACATGCTCAACATAGCTCTTTTTTAAAGTTTGAAATAATACTTTTTCGTCGCGCATGTTCCACTCAATCAGCGTTCCGGTCCAAATATTATCTTTGCCGTTCTCTATGTTTGGATTACTGGGTATGAAATTCATCATTAAGGCTTTAACGCTATCACTATCCGAAGCTTTATTGTCTTTAATAAAGAACAGCATTGGTGGATGGTTGGGGTTAAAGAAATTCAGCGTGTCAACGCTGCCGGCTGAATTGAAACCTTTAGATAATGATTGCTTTTTAACTTCTGATAGTCCGGCGTTATATAGATTTTTAATAGGTACCTTTACAATTGATACGCCATTCACGTTTTTCTGCTGCGCCTTTGACCAATCTGGCTTTACATAATTACCTACGGCGTTGGCAGCAAACCAACCTTTTAAGGCGTCAGTAGATATGAGATTAACGGCCTCACTTTGTTGTGGTTGTAAAGGCGAATTAAAATAGGGGTCTTTTTTACAACTTGAAAAAACAACAAATAGTAAAAGAAGAGCGGGTAATACTTTTCTCATGATAGGATTTAAGTCTCATGCAATATAATAAATTATATATTAAAATAACATTAACACATAAATAACATTTAATTGTACTCGCCACTACCATTAGTTTTAAAAATGTGCTATAGCAAGCAAGGGTAGCAACGGGCTTACTTCGGCTTAAATCAAACCATCAACGTATTACGGAAAGTAGCGGATACCGGTGAGTGCAAAGATATTGTGCAGTAAGAGCGGATAATCGGGCTTGAAGAAAACACACTATCTATAACTTAAAATACAATACAAACAAAAATAGCCGCAACTTGCGGCTATTTTTGTTTGTATTGACTGGAACTTATCCTTGTTGTTCGGCTTCCGGTGTTTTGCTTTCGCCACCATCTTTAGCAGTGATTTTAATTTCGTTGGCTTCTTTATCAAAGTCAACTTCCATTATGTTACCATCTACTAATTCGCCTTTCAAAATTTCTTCCGCAATCGGATCTTCCAGGTATTTCTGAATAGCGCGTTTAAGCGGTCGGGCACCAAAGTTCTCATCGAAACCACGTTCGGCAATCACTTCTTTAGCACCTTCGGTTAATTCAATTTTGTAGCCTAAACCGTTAATACGGCCGAACAATGATGCTAGTTCAATATCAATAATTTTAAAGATGTTCTCTTTAGTTAATGAATTGAAGATAATCACATCGTCAACACGGTTTAAGAACTCCGGAGCAAAAGCACGTTTCAAAGCATTTTCAATTACACCGCGTGAGTGTGCATCGCTTTGATTAACCTTAGCCGCAGTGCTGAAACCAACACCCTGACCAAAATCTTTCAATTGGCGTGCACCAATGTTAGATGTCATGATGATGATTGTATTCCGGAAATCTACTTTACGACCTAACGAATCGGTTAATTGTCCTTCATCCAATACTTGCAGCAAGATGTTAAATACATCCGGGTGAGCTTTTTCAATCTCATCCAACAATACTACAGAATATGGCTTACGACGTACTTTTTCGGTTAACTGTCCACCTTCTTCGTAACCTACATAGCCCGGAGGCGCTCCTACTAAACGAGACACGGCAAATTTCTCCATGTACTCGCTCATGTCTATCTGGATCAGTGCATCCTCGGTATCGAACATAAAACGGGCAAGCTCTTTAGCTAATTCCGTTTTACCAACACCGGTTGGACCTAAAAAGATGAATGAACCAATTGGTTTCTTAGGGTCTTTTAGGCCGGCACGGGTACGTTGTATAGCGCGGGTTAATTTCTTAATGGCATCATCCTGACCAATAATTTTATCCTGAATGCTGGCGCCCATGTTCAACAGCTTTTGGCTATCGGCCTGGCCAACTCTTTGTACAGGTATACCGGTCATCATAGCTACCACTTCGGCAACGTTGTCCTCAGTTACCGTGTAACGTTTAGATTTCGTTTCGGCTTCCCAAGCAGATTTGGCTTGTTCAAGCTCTTCCAGCAAGTGTTTCTCAGTATCGCGCAATTTTGCAGCTTCTTCATATTTCTGGCTGCGAACTACGCGGTTTTTTTCAACTTTGATCTGCTCAATTTTTTGCTCAATATCCAAAATGTTTTGAGGCACATGAATATTGGTTAAGTGAACACGTGAACCCGACTCGTCTAAAGCATCGATAGCTTTATCAGGTAAGAATCTGTCGGTTATATAACGTGCAGTTAAACTTACGCAAGCTAAAATTGCTTCAGGCGTATAAGTAACACCATGGTGTTCTTCATACTTATCCTTAATGCGGGTCAAAATCTCAATGGTTTCATCAGGCGTAGCCGGTTCAACCATTACCTTTTGAAAACGACGGTCTAACGCACCATCTTTTTCAATATACTGGCGGTATTCATCTAATGTAGTGGCACCAATACATTGGATTTCTCCACGGGCCAGGGCTGGTTTAAACATATTCGATGCATCCAAAGAACCTGAGGCACCACCGGCACCTACAATGGTATGGATCTCATCAATGAACAGGATTACATCCGGAGATTTTTCCAGTTCATTCATTACCGCTTTCATGCGTTCTTCAAACTGACCGCGGTATTTAGTACCGGCCACTAAAGACGCCAGATCTAAAGTAACCACCCGTTTGTTAAACAAAACACGCGATACCTTACGCTGAACAATACGCAATGCTAAACCTTCGGCAATGGCCGATTTACCTACACCCGGCTCACCAATTAAAATTGGATTGTTCTTTTTACGACGAGACAGAATTTGTGAAACACGCTCTATCTCTTTTTCACGGCCTACAATAGGGTCCAGTTTACCTTCTTCGGCAGCTTTAGTTAAATCGCGGCCAAAGTTATCTAAAACCGGGGTTTTAGATTTGATATCCGATACCTTTTTAGGCTGGCTGAATGATTCTTCTTCTTTAAAATCATCGTCGCCACCGGTTGATGAGCCCGGCATTTCATCAGTCACATTTTTGTGTGATTCTACTTCACCTTTAAAAATTTCGTAGTTCACGTTAAATTGCATTAATAGTTGTGAGGCAATATTATCTTCATCGCGTAATATAGAGAGCAACAAATGCTCGGTGCCTATAATATCGCTTTTAAATATCTTTGCTTCCAAATAGGTGATTTTTAACACCTTTTCTGCTTGTTTTGTTAAAGGTATGCTGCCAATATGTACATTGGTGCCTGTTGTACCTTTCACAGCATCTTCAACTGCACGACGCAGTTTGGCGGTATCCACATTTAAGCCTTTCAGCAGTTTTATGGCTATACCGTCGCCGTCGCGAATAAGTCCTAATAACAGATGCTCTGTACCTATATAGTCATGACCAAGGCGCAAAGCCTCTTCCCTGCTATACGAGATCACATCTTTAACACGTGGCGAAAATTTAGCTTCCATCGAGTACCTTTCTAATTTGTTTATATATCAACCGGATGATCCTTAGGGCACGCAAACGGAGGTATGTTAGTTATTTATCAACAATATTGCCAACATTATACGTTGACAACCATTAAATTGTTGATTAAATGTAATCTGTTTTAATGCGGCTGTATTAAAGCCTGCAAATAAGTGTTTATGGTAGTATAACGTGTAATTCACAAGTAATTACATTTGCAATGTAGTATTTGATTTAATTTATTTCATAAAGTTTAATAAATAAACTTCGCTTTAATTAAAGAAGTGCGTTATACATGATAATTAGTCATTAAACACGACATAAAGACATAGGGATTTTGTATTTAATGCAAATTTCATTTTGGGTTTAACGTTAAACAATAAAGCATAACACTTGCTTTTGTAATGCCAGCAATTTGCTGATATTTGAATACTCAATTAAATAAATAAATGGCCGACGAAAAAATAATATTCTCGATGGCAGGTGTAAGTAAAATTTACCCTCCTCAAAAACAAGTACTTAAAAATATATACCTGTCGTTTTTTTACGGTGCTAAAATTGGCGTAATCGGTTTAAATGGTTCCGGTAAATCATCTTTATTAAAGATCATTGCCGGGTTAGATAAAGCCATACAGGGCGAAGTGGTGTTTTCACCGGGCTATACCGTAGGTTACCTGGCGCAGGAGCCGGTTTTAGATCCTGAAAAAACCGTGCGTGAAATTGTTGAAGAAGGCGTAGCAGAAGTAACCTCTATACTAAAGGAGTATGAGGAGATCAACGAAAAGTTTGGCTTGCCGGAGTACTACGAAGATATGGATGCCATGGATAAGCTCATGGCCCGCCAGGGCGAATTGCAGGATAAAATTGATGCCGTAAACGCCTGGGAGTTAGACGTTAAACTCGAGCGTGCCATGGATGCCCTGCGCTGCCCCGATCCTGATGCTAAGATTGGCGTGTTATCGGGTGGCGAACGCCGCCGGGTGGCTATGTGCCGCTTGTTGCTGCAAGAACCCGATGTGCTTTTACTGGATGAGCCTACCAATCACCTGGATGCGGAGAGTATTGACTGGTTGGAGCAATTTCTTAAACAATATAAAGGTACCGTTATAGCTGTAACTCACGACCGTTACTTCCTCGATAACGTAGCGGGTTGGATATTAGAGCTTGACCGTGGCGAAGGTATTCCATGGAAGGGCAATTACTCCAGCTGGTTAGACCAGAAAGCCAAGCGTTTAGCCCAAGAGGAGAAAACTGAAAGTAAACGCCAGAAAACACTCGAACGTGAGCTGGAATGGGTGCGTATGGCTCCTAAAGCGCGCCATGCTAAAGGTAAAGCCCGTATTGCCAATTACGAAAAGCTGGCCTCTGAAGAAACTAAGGACCGCGAAGATAAATTGGAGTTGTTCATTCCGCCGGGCCCAAGGTTGGGTAACGTGGTAATTGAGGTGAATAACGTAACTAAGGCCTATGGCGATAAGGTATTGTTTGAAAACCTGAGCTTCTCTTTGCCGCCTGCGGGTATTGTGGGTATTATTGGACCCAACGGTGCAGGTAAAACTACGTTATTTCGCTTAATTACAGGCCAGGATCAGCCCGATGCAGGTACTTTTAGGGTAGGCGAAACCGTAAAATTAGGTTATGTAGACCAGATGCACGACGACCTAAAGGCCGACAAATCGGTTTGGGAAAACATTACTGACGGACAGGAAACGATCTTGCTTGGCAACAAGCCTATTAACTCAAGAGCCTATGTATCAAGGTTTAACTTTAATGGCGGCGACCAACAGAAGAAGATCGACGTACTATCGGGCGGGGAACGTAACCGTGTACATTTGGCTATTACGCTGAAGAAAGGTTCGAACGTTTTATTGCTGGATGAGCCTACCAATGATATTGACGTAAACACCTTGCGCTCTCTGGAAGAAGCGCTGGAAAACTTTGGCGGCTGCGCCGTAATTATTAGTCACGACAGGTGGTTTTTAGATAGGATTTGTACCCATATACTGGCCTTTGAAGGCGATTCGCAAGTATACTTTTTTGAAGGTAACTACTCTGATTATGAGGAGAACCGCAAGAAACGCCTGGGCGATGTAGCTCCTAAAAAGCTGAAATTTAAGAAACTGGTGGGCTAAGAATTGTAGTCCATTATCAGGTATAGTAGTTGAGTCCGTGAGTGAAAAAATGATGCAATTTTGTATTAAATTTTCACTTGCGGACTTTCCCTTTTAAATGGTTTGCCGTGCTAACTTACTCCTCTTATCAAACCTATTAAATAGCCTTATATCGCGAAAAGCTATCGTTTAAGGACTTATTTATGCTTATAAAGTTTCAAAAAGTTGCATTTTCTTTCATTTAATTACATTTTCTTAGGTTTTAGGCAAGCTATTTTGCCTTGGCTCAACCCAAAAAGTGTTCACGCGTGAACGGTTTGTAAACGCATTAGTGAACGCTTAATTTGCCTGCATGTAATAAAATGTTGTGCCACTTTGGCAGCTTTGCAAACTTTTGTGTTTGTAAAATATTTATCCGTTAGTTGTTGTTGCTCGGTTTAATTTCCTTTTCGTTGGGGTCGTAATCAACAGGTAGTAAGTTAGCCATACGATTGGTAGCCCAGTTGCCTTCATAAATAACCGATTTAGGATTTGTTACAACACCATTGCCATCAAAAAATGCATATTGCTCATCAAAGTTGATCATGCTGGTGGGATTATCCGGAGCTTCTAATGGTCGGTTACTAAGCAGGTTGTTTCCCTTTTTCTTGGTGTAAATAACATACAATATTTCATTATAACCCAAAGCCCATATACCTCTTTGATCTGTACGCTTTACTAGGCTATCCATTCGGAGTGGTTTGGTCACCAGGTAATCGGTATACTTAGGTAACCTGTTTTTTTCACTCCAGTAAGTAAGCGAATCATTTTTTGTAAAAACGTATTGGTTGCCGTTCATGAGTGCCTTGTTTCTGAAAAACTTTAATTTGGCTTGAATAAGACTATCTGACGGACGTGCCGGATTAGGTTTTCGGAGTAGTGGAAGTGTTTTAAAACCTTGCTGTGTTAGTTGATTGCCAATAATGGAACGGAAGTAATGTTCAGATGATCCTAAATAAGTTTCGAGCCGATTTTTTTGCCACTTCTTTATTTGTGAAGGTTTACCCTCCATAGGGATAAACAATACATTGCCCTGATAGTAAAGCGAGCCGCTTTTGTAGTCCTTTTCCAGTTCGGTCAAAAAATATTTTATTTTGTAGCCCAAGGCTTTGTTCTCAATTTCCAGGTAGTCGTTAGATGAAGCAGTAAAGATTCGGGTTGATTTATTAAAGGACAGATTTAATAATTCGGGATTTAAGATTTTGCATTGCGCGGCATTGGGCGATGGCCCGAAGAATTCCTGCTTAAATACATTATAGTTTTGTTGCCAATCTAAATCGGGTTTCACAACCACGGCTTTCAAATCAATGGCTTTGGGATTTAATTCAGTAAACGGTATTACCCGGTTCTTATCTATTTTAACAGTTTGGTAAGATGTTTCATACCCAATTGCCGATATCACCATATCGTACTGGCCGGGCTTTACATTGGTAAGGGTGTAGCTGCCGTCATCACCGGTTGTACTGCCAACGGTAGTATTGCTTAAAAAAACACTGGCTTTTACAATAGGCTTTTTATCATACAGGTTAATCACCTTGCCAGCTATAGTATATTGTGCTTTAGTCACTAAAGGGGCAATAAGCAGCAGCGCTATCAAATACTTAAACATAAAACAAATATAACTAAATATTTAGTTTGATGATACACGAAAAAAGCCGTAGTGTAAACTACAGCTCTCTTGTATATTAGATTTTTATTACTTGCCCATTTGATCTATAACGGCTTGCGTTACTCCGGTAAAGGAAAAACCACCATCATGGAAAAGGTTTTGCATGGTAACCATCTTGGTTAAGTCTGAAAACAAGGTAACACAGTAGTCGGCACACTGGTCGGCAGTGGCGTTACCCAGCGGACTCATCTTTTCAGCAAAGTCAACAAAACCATCGAAGCCTTTTACACCTGAACCTGCAGTAGTGCGGGTAGGCGATTGAGATATGGTATTAATACGTACGTTCTTTTTAACACCGTATTGGTAGCCAAAATTACGGGCAATACTTTCCAGCATTGCTTTATTGTCGGCCATGTCGTTATAATCCGGAAATACGCGTTGTGCGGCAATATAACTCAACGCCACAACCGATCCCCATTCATTAATGGCATCCTGTTTCATGGCCACCTGTAAAATGCGGTGTAAGCTTAATGCCGAAATATCCATACCCTTGTGGGTGAAGTCGTAATTATTTTCGGTGTAATGAACGCCCTTGCGCACATTAATACTCATGCCTATAGAGTGTAATACAAAGTCAACCTTGCCGCCAAAGTGTTCCTGCGCCTGGGTAAACAGGTTTTCAATATCGGCAGTTACGGTAACATCAGCCGGAATAACCGGTGCATTTACTTCTTCGGCCAATTGGTTAATGGTACCCATGCGCAAAGCAATAGGGGCATTAGTCAAAATTAGTTCAGCACCTTCGGCTTTGCAGCGCTGAGCCGTTTTCCAGGCAATTGATTTTTCGTCAAGGGCACCAAAAATAATTCCCTTTTTACCTTGTAATAAATTATAAGCCATGTTGTTTCAAAATTGTTAATCGGTTGGTAAAGGTAAAAATTATTTTTAACGTGCAGAGTGATTTATAGTAAGGGTTTAACACAGCGGTAATTTAAATGATCTTGTATATTCAGCAAGCTGTAAAACGCAGTGGAACTTTTTGACACTCCAACATTAATTGTTAAAACGCCTTCAATTAATACAATAGTTGCATGCATTGTACAATTGTGTAATGATTTTAGCTATACATTGCTACAAAGCAAATTGATTTTTGGTTAGTTTTACAACAAGGCTTCTGTCTTTACAAACCAATTATTACCGAAACATCTGCTTATGAATATTAAACGTAATGCGCTGCTGCTAACCGCAGGATTTGTAATTTTTTTAGGATCAGGGTTCCGCGGACGTGCTGTAAGCTCTGGTGTGAAATTTGGATTTGCTGCCCAAGGTGATACTACGCGAACCATTGCACCATATTTTACTCCGGCAACCACATTAAAAAAGACACCGAACAGCGAAGGGTTTATTCAACGCTGGCTGCTTTTGGAGCCCATTAATAAGCCCAACCGAAGTAACGCTGTATTTGTGGATAGTTATCTGAGAACAGCATTTGCAACCGAGTATTTTCCTAACCAATTTACTGTTATGCCCAAGGATAAGGAAAAAGTTAAAGTTGGGGAGCAGGAGCTTACATGGCATGCGTTGGAAACACCAAATTTCAATATGAAGCTTTTTAGGTTTGCTTACGGCCTTAACAAGCCAACCTATGGCGTTTTGTTTTGGGCAGTAACCATAATTAATAGTCCACGGGAAATGAAAAACGTAAGAATGGCTGTTGGTTCAAATTCGGCTTCTATGTGGTGGCTGAACGGTAAAGAAGCCTTACTGCTTTCGGGAGACAGGCGTATGGTGATGGACGATGGCGTGTCTACTCGTTTAACATTGAACAAAGGGAGAAATATTATTCGCGGAGCCATCATCAACGGCCCCGGCATGAGTGATTTTTGCGTTCGCCTTTTGGATGAAAAAGGAGATCCCATAAAAGACCTCACTATAAGTTATAAATAATTAGCCAACCATACTGTTTACGATAGGCCTCAAAAGAATTTAAGGATAATGAAATTAATAAATACAATGTTATGTGCTATAGTCCTGCTAACTGCAGGATCGGTAACTATAGTATCAGCACAAATAGGAAAGCCATTTATACATGATCCCTCAACTATTACAGTAAGTGAAGGAAAGTATTACACGTTTGGCACCCGTGGTGGTGGCTTAATATCCGAAGATGGCTGGACCTGGAACGGCGGCGGCGAAAGGCCGGGTGGGGGTGCCGCTCCGGATGTGGTAAAAATAGGGGATAGGTACCTGATAGCTTATGGCGCAACAGGCGGCGGCTTAGGCGGCGGGCATAATGGAAGAATTTTAACCATGTGGAACAAAACGCTTGATCCCAAGTCTCCCGATTTTAAGTATTCGGAAGCTATTGTGGTGGCTTCTTCAGATGGTACGGAAGATAATGATGCCATTGACCCCGGATTGCTTTTAGACCCTACCGATGGGCGGCTGTGGTTATCATACGGAACTTACTTTGGTTTTATACGGCTTGTGGAACTTGATCCTAAAACCGGATTGCGCATAAAGGGAAACAAAGCATTAAATATTGCAATTGATTGTGAGGCTACCGACTTAATGTATCAGGATGGATGGTACTATTTGCTTGGAACACACGGCACTTGTTGCGATGGTACAAATTCTACTTATAATATTGTGGTTGGCCGTTCGCGTAAAGTAACAGGACCATACCTCGATAATGTGGGTAGAGACATGTTAAAGGGCGGCGGTAAAATGGTGCTGGCAGGTGGTGCCAAATTAATTGGGCCTGGACACTTTGGGCGGGTAGTATTAGCCGAAGGCGTTCAAAAAATGTCTTGCCATTACGAAGCCGATCTGGATCAAAGTGGCCGCAGCGTGTTAGGCATTCGTCCTTTGCTTTGGAAAAACGGTTGGCCTGTTGCCGGGGACAATGTTAAGGAGGGGACTTACGAAATTGAATCGGTGCGAAGGGGCTATGCCCTGGAATTGGGTGTTGACTTTGTGCGGATGGCAGGCGGTATGCGCGGCTTTAATCATGATGATAACGAACCGGTAAAAGTTATTCCGCTACAGGAACTGAACGATGTAATTAAAACCTGGCCAACAGGCAATATAGATGTCAGGATAGGCGATCACATGTTTCGTCCGCATCAAAAATGGACAGTTTCGGCAGTGCCCAATGCCGGGGGGTATTTGGGAGCACCCTATTATAAAATTGTAATAGCCGGAACAACACGGGCTTTGGCAGCAACCGCCCAAGCTGAAGTTATAACCGTTCCTGCATTTACTGGTGCGCCCGAACAATTATGGCAAATTGATCAGCTCACTGATGGTACTTACCGTATTATGCCTAAAATAGTTCCAAACTCAAAAGAAAAGTTGGCTTTGGTATCATCGGGAGATAGTACACCCACACTGGCCATATTTAATATGAATAGCGATAATTCGAAATGGAATTTTAAGGTGCATTAACTATATGTGTTTTCTTAACAGACGATTGACCACAATGATAATGTTGAAAGTGAAATGATAAAATTATTTATCGGTTAGTTTAAAATCAATTGAAACGGTGTACGTCACTTCAACAGCCCGCCCATAAAATTTACCAGGGTTCCATTTGCGGCATTGCTTTAATAGTTGAAGCACTACTTCATCGCAGCCATACCCTAAACCTTTTATAATTTTAATGCGATTCAATGCGCCATCTTTCATCACAGTAAAAGTACCTTCTACCTGGCCTTCAATATTAGCATCTATAGCTTGTTTTGGATAAAATAGTTTACTATGTATGTAAGTATAAAAGCGGTCCATACCTCCCGGATATTCCGGTAATACTTCTGTACTTTCAAATACCTCGTTTAGTGGCGCTGTATATGATTGTATTCTAAATCGTGTTTTTGCTTTGCTATTAATTCGGCTTGCTATTACTGACATGGACTTAGTGTCATGCAGTTGACTTGGGGTAGGTGTTGGCAATGTAATAATTAAATACCGTGCCCCACTATTAAAGTATTTACCCCTATTAACAAAAGGAGCTCTAACCATTATAGTATCTTCAGCTTTTGCACCTTTTAGCTCAAAATAACCGGCTGTATCGGTTACGGTAAATAATTCAAAGCGGTCGTATTGCAGTTCTTTATTGGTTGATGTAAGTCGCGTACCAGATGCCGGCCTACCATTGTCGTAATACACGTAGCCCCTTAAGTTAATAGTGTCTTTATAAATGATATGAGTGGAATCCTTTTGCTGAGCTGATACCTGTATAATGGTAAACATGAAAAAACACGTAAGTAATGGAAAGAAGAATGTTTTCATGTTTAAACTGTAAATCGGTATAAGAGGCAAGTAGATTAGATAAGTGAATACTTAGTTTTAAACAGCCGGTTACATAAATAGAGGGTAAACCAAACAAGCACATATAACATTAACCCGCTACCAATAGCTTCATCCGGAGTTATCAATACTTTCGATTTATCTAAAAATAACAAAATCACTCCTAATATAAATACGGTTATCAGGATAATGGCATGTTTGTTAACAAAGCTCCGGATACTATTTAGGTTAATCATATTCTAAAAGTTTAAAAGTTCCTTCGCGTTTTGCAGCGCGCTTTCGCCTGGTTTATCACCACTGAGCATTTTGGCAATTTCCAATATGCGTTCTTCTTCGTTCAGCTGTTTGATCTGCGTGTAAGTAGTTGCTGTTTCGTTATTCTTATATACAAAATAATGACTTTGACCTTTACTTGCAATTTGAGGTAAGTGGGTAATGGTGATAACCTGAAGGTTGCCTGCCAGGCGTTCCATAATTATACCTACTTTATTGGCCACCTCGCCCGATACTCCTGTGTCTATCTCATCAAAAATAATAGTTGGCAAAGCGGTGTAACGCGCAATAATAGATTTGATACTCAGCATCAAGCGCGATAGCTCACCTCCCGATGCCACCTTGCTCATTTCGGCCAGATTGTGGCCTTTGTTAGCGGTAAACAAAAAGCGGATCTGGTCGATACCGGTCTTAGTAAGTTCGTTATTAGCCGTGAGCGTGTGCTCTATTTTTAAGTGCGCATTACCCATACCCATTTCGGCCAGGGTATCCATCACCTGCGTTTCAATTTCGGGAAGTGCTTTCAAACGGTTGGCCGATAACTGTTCTGCCAGGCCTTGCAAGTCATCCCTTTGAAGTTTGATCTGTTGTTGCAGGCTTTCTATTTCTTCATCGCTAAAAAGTGCCTGCTGTATTTTACCGGATAGCTCTTCCTGCAAAGCCAAAAGCTCGGCATTGCTGCTCACGCGATGCTTCTTTTGCAGGTTATAAATTAAGCTTAGCCGGGTGTTAATCTCTTCGGCACGGGCTTCGTTGGTTTGTGTGGTTTGTTCTATGCGTTCAATTTCTGAGGCGATGTCCTTAATCTCTATTAACGCACTGTTGAGGCGCTCGTGCAAACCGGCTATTTCGGGGTTAAACTTCTCCAAGGCCGAAAGTTGCTGATTAGTTTCTTTTACCTGGCCGGTTACTGCTGCGTCGCCATCTTGCAATAGGTAGAGTGCACCTGTTAAATTGCGTTTAATTTCTTCTGCATTGTTTAAGGCGTAGAGTTCCTGTTCCTGCTGTTCCTGCTCATCGGCGGCCAATGCTGCTTTTTCCAATTCATCAAACTGAAACTGGTAATAATCCAAATCGGCCTTAGCCTTATCGCTATCGGCAATTAATTGTTGCAGGCGGGTTTTAGCTTTTTTATAAGCACGGTAATTGGTTTGGTATTCGGTTAGCAGCGGCTGATGTTTGGCTACGCCATCTACCACCAATAGCTGAAAAGCAGGGTCGTTAATTTCGCGGGTTGCCTGTTGGGAGTGAATATCTATAAGTTGCTCACCCAGCAATTTCAGAGTTGCCAGGTTAACAGGTGTATCGTTCACAAAGGCGCGCGATTTGCCATCGGCCGATATTTCCCGCCTTAAAACGGTTTCGGCTTCATAATCAAGGTCGTTATCCTCAAAAAAAGTTTTCAGGTGAAAATCGCCTATTTTAAAGGTGCCTTCAATAACACATTTCTTTTGCTGGTTAAAAAAGTATTTGCTTTCGGCTCGTTGTCCTAAAATGAGCGACAATGCTCCCAATATAATAGATTTACCCGCACCGGTTTCGCCGGTAATAATATTTAAACCCGCATCAAAGTTGATCTCCAGGTTATCAATTAAAGCGTAATTATGAATGTTTAGCTGGTGCAGCATGTAAGTTTATCCTTGTATACAAAGATACTCTTTTACAAAAGCAATGCCTAACTAATCGTTTATTTGGCTAACAAACTTAGTTATTTGATGAAGGCCTACTTTTGCAGCGTTTGATACAAGTTGCCGTTAGCGGGATCGGCCTGCATTAATATGTTCATGGCCTGCAATTTCTCCTGAGGATCGGCCTTGGAATATATAGACACCAGCTCGCTTCGTTTGGCTAAAAAGAAAAGGGTAGGAAGCGTTGCTCCAACCCGTACACGGTCTAACTGGGTAAGCACCGGTAACGCTGCAGAAATATTTTTACGTGCGGTGGCCGCATTATCCACCATCATATCCAAACCCGTGCGATGATAATTGTACAAAAACTCACGAAGCGGAATATACGTTCTGTTCATGGTGTTTTCGGATAGCCAGTAACGGTTGGTATTATTATCAAAGGCTTTCCATCCCCTAAACGATGAACTTTGCGCGTTTATAACCACCGTTTGCGCATTAGCATAATAAGGTGTACCACCGAATTTCGAAAAGCTATCGTAATCAAAAGCCAAAATCATATAGGCATAGTAAGCCATTACCGAACTCAGGTTACTCTCAAATGTCTGGTTATTAAAATCAATAGTTTGTCCTTCGGTGTAAGTAAAATCAAAATCGCGGTCGTTTATACTGAATACAGGAGTGTTGTAGGCTGCATTGTAAACCGGTCGGGTAGATTGTACCTGCAGCTCCCCGCTAAAAGTGGTACCGTTATCCCAGGCAGTGATAGTCAGTATAAAGTTGCAGTCTATTTTCTCTGTACTTTGTATGGCATCGGCACTCCACTTACGGCCGTTCAAAAACTCGCGCATGGCAGTTTGTAACGATACAAATATACGCTTGTTGGTAGTGGCTATTTTGGGCGATAACACCTGCACGCGGGCATTTAAGTCTTGCGCTGCTGCGGTGAAACCTACAAAGCACAACAGTATATACAAACCCAGCTTCTTCATTATTGCATCAAAGCTATAAGTTTACGGCAAATATCAACAGCTACCTCTGTTTTACTTTTGGTATCGAACATGGTTTTTTCGAGGTGGCCATCAATCATGGTAATTTTGTTGGTATCAAGTTTAAAGCCGGCACCATCATCATTTAACGAGTTGAGGATAATCAAATCCAGGTTCTTCTTTTTCAGCTTATCTATTGCGTTCTGCTCCTCGTTTTGGGTTTCCAGCGCAAAACCAATTAGTAACTGACCGGTACGTTTGCGTTCGCCTAATACCTTTAATATGTCAGTGGTCTTTTTTAAGTCGATGCAAAAGCCATCATCCTGTTTCTTGATCTTTTGTTCCGATACTGTAACCGGAGTATAATCGGCCACAGCAGCACTCATTACACAAGCATCTATAGTTTCAAATGGAGCTAAACAAGCTTCCAGCATCTCAGCTGCCGAAGTAACATCCACCCGGTTAACAGCCGAATGCTGAATGCTTAGCGCAGTAGGGCCGGTAACCAAAATTACATTTGCACCTTGCTTTGCCAGTTCATGTGCAATAGCAAACCCCATTTTACCCGACGAATGGTTACCTATAAACCTAACCGGGTCAATAGCTTCATAAGTTGGGCCGGCGGTTACCAATATCTTTTTGCCGCTAAGCGGCAAAGCTTTATTAAAATCGGCATTTATAAATGCTACAATCTCTTCCGGCTCGGCCATTCTCCCTTCGCCATGCAAACCACTGGCCAGTTCGCCGGTACCCGGTTGTATTAAGATGTTGCCATAGCTTTGCAGCCTTTGCACGTTACTTAAGGTAGCTGGATGTCGCCACATATCCAGGTCCATAGCCGGGGCAAAATACACCGGACACTTAGCCGATAGGTAAACAGCGGTAAGCAAATTATCACATTGCCCGTTTGCCATTTTGGCGAGTGTGTTGGCACTTGCCGGAGCAATCAATAACAGGTCGGCCCATAAGCCAAGTTCCACATGGTTATTCCAGGTGCCGGTATCAGGCTCAAAGTATTTAACCAGTACCGGTTTTTTAGAGAGGGTAGATAAGGTAAGCGGTGTTATAAAATTAACCGCATCGGCAGTCATAACAACCTGCACTTCGGCTTTGGCTTTAACCAATAAACGCACCAGCGTGGCCGCCTTGTAAGCCGCTATGCTTCCGCATACACCTAAAACAATTTTTTTGCCTTCGAGCATCTTACAAAAATAGATAAAACCCCACCTAAATCCTCCCCAAAGGATAGGACTTTGAAATAAAAAATTTACAAAATAAGAAAGCCCCTCTTAAAGTAAGAAGGGCTTTGCTTAATATTCTCCCATGTAAGGGGGAGGGGTCTTTAGTCTTTATTCGGGTTACGGAAGTAAACTTTCTCTTCTAAAAACTCCTGAATGGCTACCAAAGTAGGTTTAGGCAGGCGCTCGTAGTGTTTAGAGATCTCAATTTGCTCACGGTTTTCAAATACCTCTTCCAGGTTATCATTTGCCGATGCAAATTCTGAAAGCTTTTGGTGCAATTCTTCTTTAATGTTATTAGAGATTTGATTGGCACGTTTAGACATGATCACAATCGACTCGTAAAGGTTGCCGGTTGTTACATCAAGTTCACGCAAATCGCGTGTTACGGTGCTGCCTGCTACACCTGGTTTAGCTATATTATTGTTGCTCATGTTTATATATTTATTGCGGACTTTTTTGATTTTGTTTATCTGTTATAGATTGTTGCTGACCGTTTGACCGGGTACTGTCTTTTGCTATTTTCTTGGCTAACTTACCTTCGGCTTGCAGTGCAGCTAAATAGCGTTTAGCATTTGCAATTCCGCGCTCGCTATCTTTACGGTAATCAACCGCTTCTTTACTGTATTTGCTGTTTACGTACTTTTCTGCAAACTGATCGGCAAAGGTCATAGCTTGCGTATAGCGATCTTCCTGGCGATACTCGGCACTGTTTTTGGCGTATAAATATTGAGCTTTGATGGTTAAAAACTCCATTTCCTCAGCATACTTGGTATCAGGGTAATCGCGTAGGGCATTACCAAACGCCATTACGGCCGATAGGTAATCATTGATATCCAAATACAACTTAGCATTATTAAAAGCTTTGGTCTCCAGTTTATCGCGCAGGTTTTGAATCAACTTACCAGCTTCGGCACTACGCTCGCTTTTAGGGTAAAGGTTAATAAACAGCTGCAGGGTCTCAATAGCCTTGGTTGTGTTTTCCTGATCTAATGAAGGAATAGGCGAATCAAGATAGAAACAATAAGCAGCCATGTAACGGCACTCTTCGGCGCGGGCACTGCTTGGGTATAAATCAGCAAAGTTTTTAAAGTGATAACGGGCCGATGTATAATCTTTTAAATTGTAGTTAGAATACGCATAGTAATAAAACAGGTCTTCTGCCTCGGTTAAACCGCGATACTTGGGTGTTAACAGTTCAAACAGCTCCAGTGCTTTTGAATACTGCTTTTTATTATAGAATTTTACGGCTTGTTGGTATTGCTTAGCCCTGTCATTACTCTCCTTTAACTTATCGTAACTGCTTTTACAGCCTCCAATAACTAAAATGGTAGCAATTAACAAGCTGGCAATAATAGCGCGTTGCTTTTTAAACATCCTGCAAAGATAATTATATAATGTAAATCAATCAATTATTATTTAGCCGCTAATTTACCCACCTTATTTCACCTGGCAACACAAAGTTTAGCATTTAACATCTTTTAACTTAACGCTGACCCGGCAACCCTTTTACAGTTACAAGTTGAATGAAATGTTCAAATGAGTATGAACATAGCTAAGACTACAGTCTCAAGTTACCTTAATTAATGGTAGCCTTTTTTATGCGTGCTGTAAAGTTATATAATATAGGTAAGCTTCCTCATTTGATACTTAGCTAATGGAGTGTTTTGTTACAATAATATATCCTATATATAAGGACACATTTTATACACTATATATATACTGTATAGCTTTCCATTTTACCGCTTAAAATTCCAATGGGTAATGAGCGTGAATTTAGGTAGGTATTACCGTGTATAATAAGAAGCTGCCTTTCGTGTGTATTTCTATAAGAAGCATCGTAGATTTTAGAAAGACTATACAAACGCGTACGACATATATATACTGTTAGAGCCAAATGCTGGGATTAAATGGAAGTGAAATAGATCAATCATCGAATTTATACACCTTATCCATCAATTTCCAGGCAATAGGAGTGCTACAGAAGCAAGCGAGGGTTATCCGAATAAAGGAATACCGCTGACAGATAGCAGCTTAGGTTAAAACCTACAAATAGATTGCAGAAATGTTTGTGCGGGTATAATAAATAGCTATCTTT